>ERZ827423.51-NODE-51-length-146307-cov-8.378306_pt1 | contig 146307 bp, 143 predicted proteins | sample MGYA00519775_ERZ827423 | MGnify/ENA primary metagenome ERZ827423 (study PRJEB31778, sample SAMEA3449296) | human gut metagenome | biome: human gut; feature: human-associated habitat; material: faeces | place: United Kingdom | collected 2010/2012 ... | reverse complement strand
TATTACCTTTATTGATTGCGGTATATACTATTGAAAGTTGGTAGTAGAAATCTATCCCCTATAAAGGCGGTGGCACAAGCAAAACTTAAAGAAACTATATAATAATTAACTGGAAAGAAAGTTATATATGGATTTAAATGAAAAACTATTAGAACTTAGAAAAAGTTATTTATCATAAAAGAAAAAGAAACAGAAAAAGTAAAAGTGTATAAAAATAATTTATAATGAGTAAAAATATAAAAGAAAACTATGTCTAATGATGGAGTTTTCTTTTATTTTATGGTATAATATACATATCATAGTTTTAGGAGGTATTTATGTTAGAAAATAAATTAGGAATTACTAATTCGGTTGAACTTTCAAAGGAAGAAGAAAAAATTACAAAATTGAAAGCACTTAAACTTTTTGATACCAATAAGATTGAAGAATATGAAATAGGTACTTTTAAAGGATTATCAGATATTCATAAGTTTTTGTTTGATGATATATACTTTTTTGCAGGTAAAATAAGAAAAGAAAATATAGCAAAGGGGAACTTTAGGTTTGCTTCTTGTATGTATTTAGAAGATGTTTTAAATAAAATAGACAAAATGCCTCAACATACTTTTGAAGAAATTGTCCAAAAATATATTGAAATGAATATAGCTCATCCTTTTAGAGAAGGAAACGGAAGAAGTACTCGTATATGGTTAGATATGATCTTAAAAAAGGAACTAAATATGGTTGTAGATTGGAGTAAAATAAATAAAGAAGACTATTTATTTGCGATGGAAAGAAGCCCTGTAAAGGATACAGAAATAAGGATCTTACTTCAAAATGCTTTGACAGATAAAGTTAATGATAGACAATTATTTATGAAAGGAATTGATACTAGTTATCAATATGAAGGATATAATACTTATTCTATAAATGAATTGGACAATAAATAGAGTTATTATTTATATATAATGTGTAATAATTAAGAGATTTTAATATATATATCAGTTAAATCTAATAATTGATAATATATGTAAATTAAAAAAAGATTTAGAAGCTGATAAATAGTTTTTAAATCTTTTTATTTTTATAATATGTTTACTTACCATAAAAAGCATTGACTATAATGGTAAGTTGGTTGTTTTATAAAATATTATAACTTATAATGAAGTAAAAGGAGGAAAGAAAAATGAAATTAAAAAAAATATTATTATTTCTATTTATTACAGTTGTGGGTTTTTGTGGTGTAATAAGTGCAAATGCTTTAACAATTAGTGATGATGGAAAATATACATTAATATTAACTAGTAGTGATGGAGATGTTAGTATTGATGGTGCTAGTGAAAAAGTTATAAGATTTAATGTTAATGAAGATGAAACAACAGTTAAATTATCTGAATTAACAAAAAAAATTGTACCATTTAATGGTAGAAATGAATTTGCTTATTGGGGTAGCTTTATTGGAGAAAAAGAAAGTGAAGATATTGCAATAACTGAGTTTAGTTGGAGTGGAGAAGTAGTCGGAGGAACATATACAAATGGTTTAACTTTATATGCAATATTTTCTGATAAACCATTACAAGGAACTGGTACATATTATATAACTCTTGATGGTTTTGCTGGAACAATAAATGGCGAAAAAATAGTAAAGTTAACTAGTAAAAGTACTGAATTTAAAACAGTTGATTTAACAAAATATACTCCAGTAAGGAAAGGTTATACTTTTACTGGATGGGAATTAGATGGAAAGTTTGTAACATCAATTGATTCTAGTTATTTTGCAAATCGTGATTGTATAACATTAACAGCAACATATACACAAGATACTTTTTCTGGTGAAGGAATCGTACTAAAATTAAATGCTAATGGTGGAAAACTAAATGGTAAAGAAATTAATAGTTATGATTACATAGGTGGAGATAATTCAGGAACTACTATGTCACTTTTACCATATACTCCAGTAAGAGAAGGATATACTTTTAATGGATGGAATACTAAAAAAGATGGAAGTGGCGAAATATTAAAATATGTTTATTGGAGATTCTGGGATAAAGAAAATGAAACAGATGTAGAAAAAGATACTTTAATAAAAGAAGATAATGGTTATGAAAGATATAAAAATGTAACTTTATATGCTTCTTGGACTAAAAATTCAGGAGAACCAGAACAACCTGCAGAAGAAACAGTAAAAGAAATTCAAAGCACGGGGAAAACAAAAGGAAAAATTGAATTTGAAAAAGGAGTTAGTAAAAACTATAAGTTTGATATAAGACCAATTGAAGTAGAAAAAGATTTAGCAGATAAAAATGTTAAATATGTAGTAGATATAAATGTTTTAGAAAATGGTGAAGTTGTTAAAATCAGTAATACTAAAATGAAAATAAGAGTTGCAATACCTAATGATTTAAAGAAATTTAATAAATATGAAGTTGTCTATATAAAAGATGGTTTAATAAAAGAAACATTACCTGCAACTTTAGATAATGGTTATATCGTATTTGAAACAACACATTTAAGTCATTATGGAATACTAGCTAGTACTTCTAATCCAAATACTGGTGATAATATTATGTATTATGTTGTAACTAGTGTTTTAGTAACAATTTGTTTAACCTCAATGTTTGTATATAAAAAAAGAAGTAATTTTTAAATTTATACAAACAACACAAGCGAAAGTCTATTAAAGACTTTTTCTTTTATTTTTATTCATAATAATATATAATATAATTGGTGAAGCGTATGATAGATAATTATTATTTATATAAAAACATAAATGAATTAGATTTACATGGATGTAATAGATATGAAGCTATTTATAAAGTAGATAGTTTTATTAAAGAAAATATTATTTTAAAAAATCATTTAGTTAAAATAATTCATGGTAAAGGTAATTATATTTTAAAAGAAGAAATACATAAATATTTAAAAAATAATAAAAAAGTTATTACATATAAATTAGATTTATTTAATGATGGCGTAACAATTGTAGAAATCTAGTTAATTATTATTGATTTTAATTAAAATTTAATATAAAATAGTATTGTATAGTAAAGAGGGTATGTATATGGAAAATAATGAAGATAAATTGTTAGATGAACAAATAAATAAAATTATTAATGATGACAGTTCAAATAATTTCTCAAATAATGAAACTAATAATATTTCACATACAGATATTAATACCGTAAGTGATGATATTAATAATTCTAATGAAAACAGTACTTTTCATACGGATATTAATATGGTTAGTGATAATACTAATAATATTAATCCATCATTAACAAATGAAATTGAAAAAAATAAAATTAATACAATTAACAATAGTAATAAAAATGAAAATATAAAAGAGGCTTTACAAGGTGTAAAAAAAACTAGATTTAAATATCAAGTTATAAATTCTCAAGGTAAAAAAGTTAATGGTTATATTGATGCATATAATAAAGATGAAGTTTCAGTTTATTTAAGTAATGAAGGTTACGAGGTATTAAAACTTGATGTATCAAAAGATATAGAACTTGGTGTTACGAGATTAAGTTATGGTGAATTATCTTTTACTTTAACACAATTATCAACTTATTTAAAAGCAGGTATATCTTTAATTGATTCAGTTAGAATTCTTGAAAGACAATCAGTAAAAGCAAATCAAAGAAGAATATTTTCTAATATTGGTTATGAGCTTGTAAAAGGGGAAAGTTTTTCAAGTGCTTTAGCAGCTCAAGGAAATGTTTTTCCTAAATTATTTATTAATATGACTAAAACAGCTGAAATGACTGGAGATTTACCTTCAGTTCTTGATGATATGGCAGAATATTATACTACAATAGATAAAACAAGAAAACAAACTGTTAGTGCAATGGCATATCCTACGATTATATTTGTCTTTTCAATTGCAGTTATTACATTTATTTTAACTTATGTTATTCCAACATTTACTCAAATGTTTAGTTCTAATAATGCAAAACTTCCTAATATTACATTAAAAGTAATTGCAATAAGTGATTTTTTAAGAACAAAAGGTCTTATTCTTATTGGAATAATTATAGGAATACTTGTTATTTATACATTAGCATTTAAATTTATAAAACCTTTTAGAAAAGCAATGCAATCATTTTATATGAGACTTCCTGTTGTTAAAAACTTAGTAATATATAAAGAAGTAGCGATGTTTACAAAAACATTTGCTTCACTTTTAAATCATGATGTATTTATAACTGATACAATGGAAATATTAAGTAATATTACAACAAATGAAGTTTATAGTGATATTATTAAAGAGTCTTTAGATAATTTGGCAAAAGGAGCAAGAATTAGTGATGCATTTAAAGGAAAATGGGCTTTCCCAATTGTAGCATATGAAATGCTTGTTACTGGAGAAAATACTGGTAAACTTCCAACAATGATGAGTCATGTTGCAGCATATTATGAAGATCTATATGCTAATTATGTTAAAAGATTAAATACCTTTATTGAACCAGTAATGATAATTCTTTTAGCAGCAATAGTAGGTACAGTAATCTTATCTGTAATAATTCCTATGTTATCATTTAATTCACAGGTATTATAATTATGAAAATATACTTTACAATTGTATTTTTTCTTCTTGGAACAATATTAGGGTCATTTTATAATGTCGTAGGATATAGATTATGTAAAAATGAATCTATAATTAAACCAGGAAGTCATTGCCCTAAATGTAATCATAAATTAAGTTTTTTAGAACTTATCCCAGTTTTATCTTATATTTTTCTAAAAGGCAGATGTAAGGTTTGTAAAGAAAAAATATCTTTATTTTATCCATTAATTGAACTATTTACAGGACTTCTTTTTGCAACATGTTTTTATTCTTTTGGTTTTAGTTATGATTTAATAATAGGTTTAGCGTTAGTTAGTTTACTTTCTATTGTTATAGTAAGTGATGTTAATTTTTATATAATTCCTGATGAAGTTACTATCTTTTTTGGAATATTAATAATTATTATAAATATTTTTAAATATGGTTTTATTCCTTCATTAACATATATTTTATATGGTATTATTATGTTTTTATTTATGTATATTATTATGTTACTTGGAAAGTTTATGTTTAAAGAAGAAGCTTTAGGAGGAGGGGATGTTAAACTTGTATTTGTTTTAGGATTAACGCTTCCAATTATGGCATCTTTTTTAGGATTAATTTTAGGAACGTTAATAGCATTTCCTATTTCTCTTTATTTACTTTTAAGTAAAAAAGATAAAATAATACCATTTGGACCATTTTTAATCTTAGGAACATTGATTATCTTTTTAATGAAAATAGATATAAATAGTATTATGGAGTATATAAGTTTAATTTATTAAGTAAAATAAGTATTTATTACTTATTTTTTCGTTGATTTATTTATAAAAAAGAAGTATTATATAAATATAAAAAAGGAGTGATTTTATGATTAGTAAACAAAAAGGAACTTATGATTTATATGGTGAAGAAGCTAGAAAAGTTTTAGCACTTAGAAATATATTTGAAAATATTATGAATAATTTTAATTATTCTTTTATTAGAACACCTGTTTTTGAATCAACTGAATTATTTAAAAGAACTTCAGGTGAAACAAGTGATGTTGTAAGTAAAGAAATGTATGAATTTAAGGATAAAAAAGATAGAAGTTTAGCATTAAGACCAGAAGGTACAGCAAGTGTTGCAAGATGTTTTATTGAAAATAAATTATACACAGATCTTCCAAGAAAGTTTTGGTATTTTGAACCTATGTATAGATATGATAGACCACAAAAGGGAAGATATAGAGAACATTTTCAATTTGGTTGTGAAGCATATGGAAGTAATGATGCTAGAGTTGATGCTGAAATTATCAGTATTCCATATCATTTGTTTGAAACATTAGGACTTGAAGGAGTAAAGGTTAGAATTAATACTCTTGGAGATAATGAATCAAGAGAAAATTATAAAAAAGCTTTAGTAGATTATTTAAAACCACATATAGATAGTTTATGTGAAGATTGTAAAGAAAGGTTTAATAAAAATCCTTTAAGAATACTTGATTGTAAAGTAGATAAAGATAATGAAATACTTAAAAATATTCCTAAAACTATAGATTATTTAAATGAAGAATCAAAAACTTTCTTTGATGAAGTGCTTAGTTATTTAGACTCTTTAGAAATATGTTATGAGGTTGATCCTAAAACAATAAGGGGACTTGATTATTATACACATACAGTATTTGAAATTGAAGCTAATATAAAAGATTTTGGAGCTCAAAATGTATTATGTGCTGGTGGTAGATATAATAATTTAGTAGAAAATTTAGATGGCCCAGCAACTCCTGCGGTAGGTTTTGGTTTAGGTAGTGAAAGACTTCTTCTTGCTTTAGAACATGAAAACATTGATATTGCTTTAACAAAAAGTGTTGATGTTTATGTAATACCAATGACTTTAGATAAAACATTTAGTTTTAGTTTAGTTTATTTACTTAGAACATTAGGGTTAAGTGTAGAAACTGATTATTTAAATAGAAAACTTGCTAATAATTTTAAATATGCGGAAAAAATAAATGCTAAGTATACTGTTGTAATTGGAGAAGATGAAATAGAAAAAGAATATTTTACAGTTAAAAATATGAAAACAAGAGAAGAAGAAAAAGTTTCTAAGAATGAGTTTTTAAAATATATTTTAGAACATTTGGAACAAGATGATTGTTCTTGTAGTTGTGACTGCGGTGAAGATGATTGTGATAAAGATTGTGGTCATCATGACTGTTCGTGTTTTTAGGAGGATGTTATGAAAAAATATAATAATGCAGAATTTAATATAAATAATGTTGGTTGTGATGTTACTTTATTTGGTTGGGTTTCTAAAAAAAGAAATCTTGGAGGGCTTTTATTTATTGATTTAAGAGATAGAAGTGGAATAATTCAACTTGTAGTTAAACCAGATAATGAATTTTATGATGTAGCATCTAGTTTAAAAAATGAATCTGTTATTAAAGTTAGTGGAATAATAAAAGAAAGAGAAAATAAAAATAAAAATATTCCAACTGGTGATATTGAAGTTATTGTAGATAGTTTTACTTTATTAAGTGAAGCAAATGATTTACCATTTGAAATAACAGATGAAACAACTGCATTAGAAGATACAAGATTAAAATATCGTTATCTTGATTTAAGAAGAAATTATTTAAAAGAAAAACTTATTACAAGAAGTAATATTACACTTGCTATAAGAAATTTCTTATCAAATGAAGGTTTTATTGAAGTTGAAACACCAATTCTTTGTAAATCTACTCCTGAAGGAGCAAGAGATTATTTAGTGCCATCAAGAGTTAATAAAGGAAAATTTTACGCTCTTCCTCAGTCACCACAAATATTTAAACAACTTTTAATGGTGGGAGGAGTTGAAAAATATTTTCAAATAGCAAAATGTTTTAGAGATGAAGATTTAAGAGCAGATCGTCAACCAGAATTTACTCAAGTTGATATTGAAATGAGTTTTGTAGAACAAGAAGATGTTATGGATTTAACAGAAAACTTGGTAGCTTATGTGTTTAAAAAAATAAAAAACATTGATGTTTCTTTACCACTTATGCGTATGAAATATGATGATGCGATTAATTATTATGGAAGTGATAAACCAGATTTACGTTTTGATATGAAAATAAATGATATAACAAATATATTTGAAAATACTAATTTTTCTATTTTTCAAAATGTTTTAAAAGATAAAGGGATAATTAACTGTTTGGTAGTAAAAAATAAAGCAGATTCTTTTTCTAGAAAAGATATAGATAAACTTAGTGAGATGATTAAAACATATAAAGTAAATGGATTATCTTGGTTAAAATATAATAATAATGAATTTACTGGTAGTATTGTTAAAGTATTAAGTGATGATGAATTAAATAAATTAAAAGAAAATTTATCTTTAGAAGATAATGATTTAGTTTTAATCGTAGCAGATAAAAAAGATAAAACAAAACAAGCACTTGGAGCTCTTAGAATAAAGCTAGCTAATGATTTAGATTTAATTGATAAAAAAAGTTATAAAATGTTATGGGTTACAGATTTTCCTTCATTTGAGTATAGTGAATTAGAAAATAGATATGTTGCATGTCATCATCCATTTACTGCTCCAAATGATAGTGATATAGATAAACTTTTAACAGATAAAGGAAATTGTTATTCTAAAGCTTATGATATTGTTATAAATGGCTATGAAGCAGGTGGTGGAAGTATTCGTATTCATGATAGAAAAGTTCAAGCTAAAATGTTTGAAGCTTTAGGATTAACAGAAAAAGAAGCAAAAGAAAAATTTGGTTTCTTCCTTGAAGCCTTTAATTATGGTACGCCTCCACATGGTGGTTTAGCTCTTGGATTAGATAGGCTTACAATGCTTCTTACAGATACAACAAATATAAGAGATGTAATCGCATTTCCAAAAACTGCTAGTGCATCATGTTTAATGAGTGATTGTCCTAATGATGTTAATGAAAAACAATTAGAAGAATTACATATAAAAATAGATTAAAGCAAATACATTGCTTTTTTTCTTGAATAAAACTATAAAAAATGTTATCATATACTACGGAAATTTATGGAGGAATACTATGAATGATGTTAAAGAAATAGAAAAAAGTATAATAAAGAAATTTAGAAGTAAAATATATAAAAAATTCGTACATGCAGTTAAAGATTTTGAACTTATAAAAGAAAATGATAAGATTTGTTGTTGTATAAGTGGTGGTAAAGATTCGTTTTTACTTGCTAAATGTATGCAAGAATTACAAATTCATTCTAAATATCATTTTGAACTTAAATATATTGTTATGGATCCTGGTTATAAAAAAGAAAATTTAGATAAAATAAAAACTAATTTAAAACTACTTGGAATTGATGCGGTTATCTATAAAAGTGATATATTTAAAGAAATAGAATCTACTTCATCACCATGTTATTTATGTGCTAGAAAAAGAAGAGGAAGTTTGTATGCTAAAGCAGAAGAACTTGGATGTAATAAAATTGCCCTTGGACATCATTTTGATGATGCAATTGAAACAATTATGTTAAATATTTTGTATGCTGGAGAGTATAAAGCAATGATGCCTAAATTAAAAAGTAAAAACTTTAAAAACATGGAACTTATAAGACCTCTTTATTATATAAAAGAAGAAGATATAATTTCATGGGCAAGATATAATAATTTAAACTTTTTAGATTGTGCTTGTAATGTTACAAAAAAATCTTTAGGAAAAAGACTTGAAATGAAAAATCTTATTAAAAATTTAAGAAAAATAAATAAAAATGTTGATATTAATATTTTAAATAGTAGTAAAAATATTAATATTGATGCTGTTTTAGGTTATAAAAGTAAAAATTTAAAATATAATTTTCTTGATGATTATGAAGAAAGGAACATTTTTGATGAATAAATTATATGATAAAAATTTATATTTTTTATCTTTAATAACGTGGTGTTTAAATCCACTTGATTTTAATTACACAAAAGAGGGAATAGAAATTAATTATGATGATTATAAAATAGTAATAAATGGTAAAATTGATTCTTCTTCAAATTTTACATATGTATTACCAAAGAAAAAACAAGACTTTATTAAAAATAATTTTAATAATAAACTTGTCGTAGTTACTACCGTTTATGATAAGTATGGTTATAGTGGTAGAACTTATTATGATAAGTATATTCCTATTGATAAGACTAATTTATTTGAAGATAATGATAACTTAAAAATACTTAATTTTATTTTAGATAGTAAAAATAAAATTAAAAATTTTACTAATTATAATATTCAATATGAAAGTTCACAATTAAGATGTACTGAAAAATTAGATACAATTATTAGTGAATTGCTTTGTGAAAGTTTAAAAAAGTTAAAAATTGAAAATAAAAAATATTGTAAAATAAATGTAAAATAATTTTAATTCTATTGCTTATATTTTTATATATGATAAACTTAAATTAACTAGAAGATATATATTTTGTATAAACCCTACAAACATCGATAAGGGAATCAGAGTATAGTTATTGGTGTTGAATGCTTAAATAATTTTAAGAATCCTAAAAATAACTAAGAGATGCCCACCTGATTATTTCAGGTTTATCGTATTTATACTTCTAGTTTTTGTTTACAAAAATGTTTTTTTTATATATAATTTATTTGGAGGTACTTATTTATGAAAAGTCGTAGTGAATTAAGAGATGTTATTGTTACAGTTACTTATCAATCTTATATAATGGAAGTTACTAATTTAAAATTTAGCATTGATAAATTAATTGAAGAACAACCAGATATTTATAAGAATGAAGAATTTGTAATAGAAACATGTAAAGAAATTTATAAAAATCAAAAAAAGATAAGTGAAATGGCTAATAAATATTTAAATAACTGGACGATAGATAGATTAAGTAAGGTAGATAAAGCTATACTTTCACTTGGAATTTACGAACTTTTATATACAAAAACGCCAAGTATCGTAGCTATTAATGAAGCAATTGAATTATCTAAAAAATATAGTGATGAAGATGTTACTAAGATGATTAATGCTTGTTTAGATAAAATTTATCATGAGGAATTAAAAGAAGAAAAGTAGTTTTTCTTCTTTATGGTATTTATATGAAAAAAAGAATTGTTTATTTTGATGTTTTAAAAGTAATTACTTGTTTTATGGTAATTATGATTCATGTTATTAGTAGAACATGGTATGTTTTAGATTTAAAAAGCAATGAATTTACTTTTCTTACTATTTTAGATTCTATATGTAGATGTGCTGTTCCAATTTATCTTATGATAAGTGGTGCAATATTTTTAAATGAAGATAAAAATATAAAGATAAAAGATATGTTTAGAAAATATATCCTTAATATATTTTTAATATATTTATTTTGGAATATGACTTATTCTATATTAAATATTATTGTATATGGTAATAAGATAATAAATGTTAAAGTTTTAAAAGATATTTTTATATCAACAATCTTAGGAAATGGAATTTTTCATTTAAAATTTTTAGTGACGATAATAGGTTTTTATTTATGCGTTCCTTTTGTTAGATGTATTACTAAAAAAGAAAATAAAAATTTATTACAATATTTAATTATATTATTATTTATATTTACTTGTACTCCAAGTATATTAACTGTGTTTAATATTAATTTAAAATATCCTACTTTATTTACTGGTTTTACTTTATATTTTATCTTGGGTTATTATTTAAATACATTTGAAATAAATAAGAAATATAGATATGTTATTTATGTTTTGGGACTAATTAGTCTTATTGTTACACCTATACTTACGATAAATTATTCTATTTTAAATAATATTCATTCGCAAAGATTTTTTGAATATGGTTCTTTTAATATTTATCTTTATAGTGCTTCACTTTTTTTACTATTTAAAAATATATTTAATAAAAAAGAAGAAACAAAATTATTAAATAGTTTATCTAAATTATATTTTGGTATATATTTGATTCATGGCTTAGTTTTAGGATTATTAATGAAATATAATGTATTTAATTTAAATATGAATTTAACTATAAAGGTTTTCTTTGTTTCCCTTATAGTATTTATAATAAGTTTAATAACTAGTTTTATATTAAGTAAAATACCATTTATTAAAAGATTAATATATGTTAAGTAAGAAAGAAATAACTTTCTTTTTTATTTTGTGTAAAATTAGTGAAAATACTAGGCATTACTAAAGAAAATATGGTAAAATAATTAATGAGGTATGTTTATGAATAATGAATATTTAACAGTTACACAAATAAATAAATATATTAAATATAAATTTGAAAATGATAGTAATTTAAATTTAGTTTATTTAAAGGGAGAAATATCTAATTTTAAAAATCATTCTTCAGGACATTTATATTTTACTTTGAAAGATGAAAACTCTAGGATTATGGCTGTTATGTTTAGAAATAATGCGATGAAAATAAAATTTAATCCAACAGATGGGACAAAGGTTCTTGTTATTGGTAGAATTAATGTATATGAAGCTAATGGTAATTATCAAATATATGTTGAAGAAATGATGGAAGATGGAATTGGTAATTTAGCACTTGAGTTTGAAAAATTAAAAAAGAAATTAAGTGAAAAAGGTTATTTTGATGAAAGGTTTAAAAAGCCTATTCCTAAATTTCCTAAAAAAATTGGTATAATAACAGCAACAACAGGTGCTGCGATTAGAGATATTATTACTACGATTAATCGAAGATATAGAAATGTTGAACTTGATATATTTCCTTGTTTAGTTCAAGGAGTAGGGGCTAAAGAAGATATTGTAAGAAATTTAAATCTAGCTAATAACTTTGATTTAGATGTTATTATCTTAGGTCGTGGTGGAGGTTCTATTGAGGATTTATGGGCTTTTAATGAAGAAATAGTGGCAGAAGCGATATTTAATTCTAAAATACCTATTATTAGTGCAGTAGGCCATGAAATAGATTTTACAATTAGTGATTTTGTAGCAGATTTAAGAGCACCAACGCCAACTGCTGCAGCAGAACTAGCAGTACCTTCAACAATTGAACTTATTTCATATATTAATCAGCTTAATATAAGAAGAAATAAAGGTATTGTTAATATAATTAATAAAAATAAAGAAAAATTACTTAGTTTAACATCATCTTATATTCTTAAAAATCCTGAGAGTATATATGAAGTTAAAGCACAGAAAATAGATAATTTGGTAGAAAAGTTATTATTTATAATAAAAAGTAAGTTAGACAATAATTATAATAATTTAAAACATATTGAAGTTAGATTTAATAATAATATAAAAAATACTTTAAATAATAAGACTAATAGATATATAAATATATTAAATAAACTTGAAGCATTAAATCCAATTTTAACAATTAAAAGAGGATATACAATCACTAGTATTAATGATAAATCATTTAACAGTATTAATTCTGTTAAAAAAGATGATATAATAAAAACAAAAGTTATGGATGGATATATAAAATCAAAAGTAATAGAAATAGGAGAAGAATAATATGGAAAAAGAATTAAGTTTTGAAGAAAAAATAAATAATCTAGAAAAAATAGTAAAAGAATTAGAAAATGGGGATGTAGCTTTAGATGATGCGATTAATAAATTCAATGAAGCAATAAAACTTGCTAATAGTTGTAATAAAACACTTGAAGAAGCTACTAAAACAGTAAATAAAGTACTTAATAAAGAAGGAAATTTAGAAGATTTTGAGAAAGTAGATGAATAAAATATGATTCCGAAAATAATTCATTATGTATGGGTAGGAAATAATCCAAAACCAAAAGATATAAAAAAATGTATGAAAACTTGGAAGAAACATTTAAAAGATTATAAAATAATTGAATGGAATGAATCAAATTTCGATATAAGTTCTCATCCATTTGTAAAAAAAGCTTATGAAGCTAAAAAGTGGGCTTATGTAAGCGATTATATAAGAATGTATGCTATTTATAATTATGGAGGAATATATCTTGATACTGATGTCTTAGTTTTAGAAAATTTTGATAAGTTTTTAAATAATAAAGTTTTCGTAGGCTTTGAAAGAGAAAATTATCCGTTTACAGCAGTGTTTGGAGCAGAAAAAAAGAATAAATTTATTAAAAAATTATTAGATTATTATGATAATTTAGATGCTTATAATTTTGATTTTGAAAATAATAATACAATATCAGTATCGAATATTTTAATAAATGAATATGGTTGTTCAAAAGAAAATAAAGAACAATTATTAAAAGATGGTATAAAAGTATATAAAGATGATATTTTGTGTAATCCTTCTAAAAATTCTACAACAGTTCATATCTTTACAGGAACATGGTTAGAAGGAATAAAGCCATTAAAAAGAAAGATAGTTACTGCTTTAAAAACAAATATAAAAACAAAAAAACAAGCAGAAATATATAGGAAGATTTTTATGAGGTAGTTTATGAAAAAAGTTTTTGAAAAAATAGTTAATTCTTTTTTTCATATATTTAAGATTAGAAATGATGTAATAGTATTTGAATCTGGTAGAAATAAAATTGATGGTAATCCTAAGGCTATTTATTTATATTTGAAAGAAAACTATCCAAATAAATATAAATTGATTTATTTAACAAATAAAAACATTAATATAAACGAACTTGATAAAAATGATGTTGTGTTTTATAAAACACTAAAATCTTTATATTATTTATCGGTTGCTAAGTACTTAATAAGGAGTGAAAGTATAGGAAATATCATTAAAAAAAGACCAGAACAGGTTTACATTCAAACATTTCATGGCCACGGTCCTATAAAAAAAGGTGGCTTTGAAATAGAAGAAAATAAAAAAGGTCAAGAGTATAAAAATGGATTACTTAATCATTGTAAAGAATGGGATGTTTATATTTCAATGTGTGAACTTGAAGAAAAACATATTATTGATTCGACAGGTTTTAATAAAAAAATTATAAGACTAGGTATTCCATCTACTGATTATATTGTAAATAATAAAGATATTAAAAATAATGAATTACTTAAGAAGTTTAATATTCCAAAAGATAAAAAAGTTATTTTATATGCTCCAACATATAGATCAGATTTGTTAGGACAAGAAAATATAAATATTAGAATAGAAAGCTTAAAAAAACTAACTGATTATGTTGTGTTAGTGAGATTACATCCCCTTTTAAACTCAAAAATTAATAAGAAATTATTTGATGATTCAAACTTTATTAATGTTTGTGAGGAGGAAGATATTGTTAATTTATATTTAATAACTGATATACTTATATCTGATTATTCAGCTTCTATTTATGAATTTGCCTTAACAGGCAAAAAAATAGTACTTTATCCTTATGATTATGATGAATATAAAAAATATCCTGGTTTTTGCATTGATTATAAAAAAACATTACCAGGGCCTATATGTTATGATGAAAATGAATTGTATGATACGATACTAAATATTGAGAAGATATACCCTAAATATAATGAAAAATGGAACAATTTTAATAAAAAATATAATTATATGAATGATGGTGAAGCAACAAAAAGATTTACTCAATATTTAATAAATGGAAATTTAGAAAGAAGTGATAAAAATGAATGAAATAAAACAAGTAATAATTTTAGCAGCAGGAAGAAGCAGAAGAATGGAAAATTTAAGTAACAAAATACCAAAATGTTTATTTGAATATGACAATGAAAAAATAATATGTAGACTAGTTAGACAAATTAAAAAGTATGGTGTTGAAAAAATTGTAATAACAGTAGGTTATAGGGCTGATTTAATGAAAAAAATATTTGCTGATGATCCAAATGTAATTTTAGTAAATAATACGATGTATGAAGAAGATGTTAACATTAATTCAATGAATTTAGCATTAAAGCATATTGATGGACCATGTGTTGTTTTTGAAGCAGATACAATTATGGAAGATTCGCTTGTTAAATATGTTTTAGGTTCTGATTTCGAGGGTAAATCTGTTTGGTTTACAAAAGGAAAATTTGTAGAACCACAATATGGTGGAATATTAAAATCAGATAAATATGGTAAAGTAACAGATATTAGAATTATACCTACTTATCAAGCAAAATATAAAGGATATTCTAAATTATCAGGTTTAATGAGAATAAATAAAGAACAAATTGAATTATTTAAACAATTAGTAAATAAATATGCAAAATCTACAATAAAGCAATATTATTTAGTTCCATGGATTGAAAATTTAGATAAACTTCCATGTTATGAAGGAGATATAAGTCATTTTGAGTTTTTTACTTTTAATAAACCAGAAGAGTATTATCAAGCATTAAATAAAAAAATAGGTCAAATTGAAAAAAATGTTAAATATGAATTAGTTGATATTTCCTTGCTTAAGCCAATAGAAGATTATGATAAAACAAGAGCTACAAGTTTAGAAAAAGAAATATTAGATAAAGGTTTTTGGACTGTACCATTAATTGTTGAAAAAAAAGATTATATGATACTTGATGGTCATCATAGATTTGCTACTGCCAAAAAATTAGGATTAAAAAAAATTCCTGCTATTTTAGTAGATTATGATGATGTAGATGTTTGGACTCTTCGAAAAGAGTATCCAGTTAGTCAAAAACTTGTAAGAAAAAAGGTTGTTACTGATAAAAAAATATATCCATACAAAACTGTAAAACATAAATATTATTTTGAAATTCCTACTATTGAAAATTTAACTCTAGGAGAATTAAAATAATGATAAATATAAGATCAGTTACATGGATGCTTAATAGTGACTATAGTGAAAAGGAATTTGAAATAATAGAAAAAGTGAATCTGAAATTTGATAATTCAGAATTCTTTGTAAGAACAAAAAGGGCAACTTTACCTTGTATAAGTGAACCACTTAATTTAAAAAACATTGATTATCTAAATAGCCTATGTTTAACTCATGATATAAGATGGTTTAATATTCCAATAATTCCTAGTAACAATAAAAAAATATGGCAATTTGCTTATAATGTACTAAAAAATTATGAGCAATCTTTTGTTAACATTTTAGCAGTACAAGATGGTAAAATTAATTATCAAATATTAGATGAATCATTAAAGTTAATAAAAAAAACATCTAATATAAGTATAAATGGTAAAGATAATTTTAGACTTGGATTATCTGTAAATGTAAAACCAAATTGTCCTTTTTTTCCGTTTTCTATTTCTGATGGAAAATTTGGTTTTTCAATTGCTTTAGAGCTTACACAAGATATAAATATGATAATTTGTAATAATTCTAAACTTAATTTAAATGAGTTAAGAACAAATATTATTAATACTTTATATCCACAAATAAAGAAAATAGAAAAGCTTGCTAATGAAGAAGCTTTAAAATATAATATTGAATTTAAAGGATTTGACTTTTCGCTTGCTCCAATTATAGATGATAATAATAATGGTAGTATTATTACAATTTTAAATTATTTAGGAGTTAATGATTTTTCTAAATCTGGTACTTTGTTTGCAACAGCTTATCTAACAAATATTTTAAAATATTTTTCATCAGAGTTTAAAAGTGTAGGATTTTCTGGAGTGATGTACTCTTTGCTTGAAGATGTTGAATTATGTAAGATAAATAATGAAATTGGTGTTGATATTGAGGATTTAATAAAGTTATCGACAATGTGTGGTTGTGGAATTGATATGATACCAATAAGTTGTGATGAAAAAGATAGTAATATTAAATCTACTTTTATGGACGTAATTGCTATATCAACTAGATTAAATAAACCTTTAGGAATAAGAATATTACCTATTCCAAGAGCTAGAAAAGGAGTACTTCATTATACTAATTTTAATGAAGATGCTGATTTTATTTCTAATACTAAAGTTCTTACTCTTGCAACAAATGAGATAATTGAAAAGAATATAGATTATTTTGAGTTTTTAAAAATTAAATAGGAGTTGGTAACATTGAAAAGAAAAACACAAACTATTAAAAATGTTTTATCATATTTAATACCATATTTTATAATAGCAATTTTAGGATTTGTAAAACTTAAATATCTTTTATCGGGCTTAGGAGTTGAAATATATGCTTTAAATCAGCTATTTATACAAATATTTGCTTATATTTCAATTTTAGAGGGCGGAATAGGAGTATTAATAACGCAAGCTTATTATAAATATTTTGCAGATGAAAATATAGATAAAAATAAAATTGTTTCAATATTTATTGCATCAAAAAAAATACTTAATAAAATAGCTACATTGATGATAATAATTGGAATAGTCGTATCTTTCTTTTTAAATATTTTGACAAATAATAGTTTAAGTTTAATATATATGCAATTTTTATTTATTTTATATATTGTAAGAAGCGCAATTGAATATTTTATGTTTGCTCCTAGATTTGTTTTGATGGCAAATCAAGAGGTGTATAAAATTAATATTACTTTAAATATATATAAAATTGTCGAAGCAATTGTAGAAATTATTTTATTAATTTATAAACAAAACTATGCATTAATTTTAATATTTACTATATGTATTAGATTTTTTGCATATTTTATGGCTAATAGAAAGGTGTATAAAAAATTTCCTTGGCTTAAAACAATTAATCCTCCAGAAACATATAATTTTGATACAAAGGGAATATCAGCTATTGTATCTATAAAAGTTGTCGGAGCTGTAAATGATAATACAGATATTTTACTAATTTCTTCATTTTTGACACCTATGGCAGTTACTATTTATTCATCATATAATTATATTGTTAAATTTTTAAATGATATTGTCATTCAAATAGGAAATGGAACTGTAGCAAGTTTTGGAAATGTTATTTATGGAAAAGATTCGAAAGATAAAGAAATAAATGTTTTTGAAAAGATTAATACATTTTTCCTATTTGCTGCAACCTTCTTCTTTATAGCACTTTTATTCTCAATAGATAAATTTGTTATACTTTGGATAGGCAAAGAGTCTTTGATGTCAAAAGTAGGGTTAATATCTATGCTTGTAATAATGTATATATCAATAGTATTAAAACCATTTACTATGGTTAGAGATTCTATAGGATTGTTTAAGGAATTTAAAAAAGTTGCGATTTTTGAAGCTGTGATTAATGCCTTGTTGTCATTTGTATTTATTCTAAAGTTTAAAAAATTAGAAGTTGTGTTATATGCCACTATTATTGCTAGATTATTAACTACTATGTGGTATTATCCAAAATATATTTATAAAAATATATTTAATATATCAATTTTAAATTATCTAAAAAAGAATTTGTTAAATATTTTTTCAATTATAATATTTTCATTTATAATAGCTTTTATAAATAAATATGTTTTAGTTACAAATTATTTTAATTGGTTTTTATATTCATTAGTTTTTTGCATTATATTATTACTATTCCTTATACTAATGTATTATCTATTTGATAATAGTTTTAGAGAACTTATTAAAGACTTTAAAGAAATGATATTTAAAAGAAAGGAGTAAAATAGTATGAAAAAAGTATTAAGACCTATTTGTTATTTTTTATATTATTTAATAGCTAAACATTTACCTGAATCTCATTCTATATTTTCTTTAGGAATTAGTGGTAAAATTAGAACACTTTTAACTAGAGGAATAATCGATAGTTGTGGTAAAAGTGTAGATATAGAGAAAAATGCTAAGTTTTCTCCTCATATAAAAATAGGACATCATTCTGGTCTTGGAATAAATTCATTAATTCAAGAAAATGTAGAAATAGGCAATTATGTTATGATGGGACCTAATGTAAGTATTTATACCAAAAACCATAAAACATCTTTAGAAAAACCAATGATTTTTCAAGGATTTGAAAAATCAAAAAAAGTAATAATTAAAGATGATGTTTGGATAGGATCAAATGTTATAATATTGCCAGGAGTAACAATAGAAAGTGGTGCAATAATCGGAGCAGGTAGTGTTGTTACAAAAGATGTTTTAAAAAATACAATAGTTGCAGGTAATCCTGCTAAAGTAATAAAAGAAAGAAAGTAATATGGTGAAGTTATGAAAATTTATATTTTAATGCCTACTTATAATGATAGTAGTACAATTGTTTATTCACTTGATTCAATATTAAGTCAAAATTATAAAAATTATGAAATAATAATCGTGGATGATGGTTCGACTGATGATACGAAAAAAGTAATAAATAATTATAAGAAAAAATATGATAAAGATAATAAAATAAAATATATCTATCAAGAAAACAAGGATCAACTTAATGCTTTAAAAACAGCATGTAACTATATAAAAGAAGAAAACTCTTTAGTTTATATTTTACATTCGGATGATTTATTAGATAACCCTGATGTTTTTAAAAAAGCAATTAATTATATGAAAAACAATAATTATGATGCAATCATATCAAATGTCGATACTATTGATGGAAATGGTAATTTATCAGGTAAAATAAAGATAAATAAATATATTAACAAAAAATATATTATGCCATTACAATTATTATGGCTTGGGAGAAATCTTTATATTGATTCTGGTTTTTTTAGAGCAAATATTTTTCTTAATCAAGTGTATAATAATTATTTAACATGGAATGGACCATTTTGGTTAGATTTAGATTCTAAGAGTATTTTAAATGTTAAAAATGTTGATTTTAATTTTTTTAAATATAGAGTGTTTGAAAAAAATTATATCAATAACGATTTAGGAAAACTATGTGTTATAAATGGTGAAATAAGGGTAGTGACAAGACTTTTAAATTATTATTATATTCCATTTTACAAAGCTCAGTTTTATATGTATAGATTATTTAATAAAATAAAAATAAATAAATTATTTAAACCATTTTACTTTAATAAAGAAGCAAAAAATAAAAAAGAAGTAATAAAATTTTTTTTGCGAAAAAGATTTACAGATATTGAAATAACAAATAATTTGTATTTAAATGCAATAGATAATTTTTACTCAAAAAATACTAGTAGAACAATTGTAATAGATGAAATACCAGATGATTTACCAATTTATTTAGGAAGTGATCTAAGAACATTTAATAAAAAAATTATAGAAAACAAATTAGAAAAATTTTATGTTAATTTTTTAAACGAAATGCAAATAGGTTTTGATAAAATAATAATAAATGAAAAATATAAAGAAAAGATAACAAATATTGTTAAATTTTTATCAATATATGGTAGCGTTGAAATTGTATTTAAAAAATAGTTAGGAGTAGACATATGAAAGATAAAATAATTAAAAATAATATATTATTAAAAATACTTACAATTTTTGTTTTATTACAACCATTTTTAGATACATACATTTTATTTGATGCAAGTTTCACAGGAGCAATTGGTTTTTCTCCATCAACACTTATTAGATATTTGTTTATAATGGTGTTGGCAATTTTATTTGTATTTATTATTAAATCTAAGAAAAAATATGTTTATTATCTAGTATATGGATTAATGGTAATAGTTTATGTTATCCTTCATCATTATTATTGTTTAAACATGACAACATTATTTCCTAATAATTTTAATTATTCATTAATGCAAGAAATAGAATATATAATTAGGTTAACAGTACCACTTATTTTAATGATTATCGCATCTAATCTAAATATAAATAAAAGATTATTTAATAATGTTTGTATATGGCTTTCTTTAATTATTTCTGGTGTTATTGTAATAACTAATATATTTAAAATATCAATTGGAGCATATTATACACAAACAGTTCAATATAATATATTTGATTGGTTTAATGGAATACATAACAGTGTTAGTTTTATGTATACTGCCACTAGAGGATATTTTAATTATGCAAATTTAATTAGTAGTTTACTTTTTGGACTTACTATATATATTTTATATTTAGTTATAAGTGAATGTAATTTTAAAAATAGTATTTGTTTGATATTAAATTTTTTCGCTATGTTTATGTTGGGTACTAAAGTTGCTACTCTTGGAATGTTAATTTGTTTGATTATTATGATTTTATGTTATTTTTTCTTTATAATAATTAAAAAAGAAAGATTTGTTTTAAAACCATTTATTATTATCGTAGTTCTTATAGGTTTATGGTTTGTAATTTATCCTTATTCACCTTGTTATAATAGATTAAATGGAAATAATAATGATAACAATAAAAATAATGAAGTAATTGAAGATGGAAAATTTAATAAATTTTTATTAACATTAAATTCTTTATCAGAATATGATAAAATTAATTATTCTAAAACATTTATTAAAGAAAATTATAAGTATTTTGGAATTAGAAAAGATTATATGTTTAAAAAATATTCATATGAGTATGACCCATTATTTTGGATAGAAATGTATAACGAAGATACTTTTGATAAAAAAGATAATAGATTTATTGCCGAAAAAGTTTTACAAAGAATTGAACAAAATAATACTAATAATAAGACAGGAGTAAAACTATTTGGTGAAGGATATTCAAGAATGACTAATACAATTTATCTTGAAAAAGATTTTTTATCACAATATTATACAATTGGGATAATAGGAATATTATTATTTATATTACCTTATATACTTATACCTTTTGTTTCTTTATTTTATATTTTATTTAACAGAAAATATTTTACATTTGAAAATATAAGTATAATTATTTGTATTTTTGCTAGTTTAGCAGGAGCATATTTTTGTGGAAATACTTTAGATGGACTTACTTGGTCTATTATATATTCATTTATATTTGGATATTTAATAAGTAAACTTTTTAAGAAAAACGAAAAAAAATTAGATGAAAAAAAGATTACAATTGTAGCATTACATCTTGGAACAGGTGGCGTTGAAAAATATATATCTTCTTTATGTAGTATGTTAGAAGACAGTTATAAAATAAATATAATTTCATCATATAAAGTAAGTAATACTCCAGGTTTTTATTTTAGTAATAAAATAAACATTAAATATTTAATTAACGATAGACCATATAAGAATGAATTTATTAAAGCTGTTAAAGATTTTAATATTAAAGATATTATGAAATATGGTTATAAAAATTTAAAAATATTAATATTAAAACCTATAAAAGAATATAAAGAAATAGAAAAAATAGATAGTAAATATGTTATAACAACATTATTTCATAATAAAATAGTTAATGATATTTTAGATGAAAATTATATAAAAATAGCAACTGAACATAATTATCATAATAATAATAAACAATATATAAATAAGGTTATTACTTCTTGTAGAAATAGTGATTATTTAGTTTGTGTTTCTAACGAATTAAAAGATTTTTATAAAGGAAAATTAAAAAACTTTAAAACCAAAGTTGTATATATTCCAAATGTAATTGATAAATTACCAATTATTAAAAAAGAACATAATAAAAACACATTAATAGCGGTAGGAAGACTTGCTAGAGAAAAAGGTTTTGGTGATTTGATTGATATAGTTAATATAATAAAAAATGATATTCCAAATATTAAAGTCAATATAGTTGGAGATGGATATGAAAAAGATGAATTAGAAAATAAAATCATTAATTTAAATTTAGAAAAAAATATATTTTTATTAGGAAAGAAAACATTTGAAGAAGTTGAAAATTTAATGCAAGAAAGCTATATATATTTAATGACTAGTTATACAGAATCATTTGGGCTTGTTTTAATCGAAGCTATGAGTAATAAAATATGTTGTATTGGTTTTGATACTTCTGCTGGAGCTAGAGAGATATTAAAAGATGGAAATGGAATTTTAATTGAAAATAGAGATAAAAGTTTATTTGCTAAAAAAGTTGTCGAATTAATAAACAATGATAAAAAATACAATTTAATTTGCAATAATGCATATAAATATTGTAAAATATATTTAGCTAGTAATGTTAAAAATAGTTGGCTAGAATTATTGGAGTGTAAAAATGAAAAAATATTTTGAAAGAATTTATAATAAAGGTATTGATAGTTTTTATGATGAATTAAAAGAATCACTAAAAAGTAATAAAAAAAGCTTTATCGTAACTGCTAATCCTGAAACATTTATGTATGGGGAAAAAGATGATGTTATTAATAATATAATACTTGATAAAAAAACTATTGTTGTTCCCGATGGAATAGGTATTGTTAAGGCAAGTAATATGCTTGGTTATAATATTAAAGAAAGAATACCAGGAATTGATATAGCAACAAAATTACTTGAATATGGAAATGAATTAAGTAAAAAAATATATTTTTTTGGAGCAAAAAAAGAAGTTGTTGAAAAATTAGTAGAAAAAGTAAAAAAAGATTATCCAAATTTAAAAATAATTGGATATACTGATGGATATGTAACTAATAAAGATCAAATTATGGATAATATAAGTAAGTTATCACCTGATATTGTTTTAGTAGCACTTGGTATTCCTTATCAAGAAAAATTAATTTATAATAATCTTGATAAGTTTAAAAAAGGTATTTTTGTTGGTGTTGGTGGTTCATTTGACGTATTAAGTGGATGTAAAAAAAGAGCTCCTAAAATATTTATAAAAACCAATACAGAATGGTTATATAGAATAATAAAAGAACCAAAAAGAATTAAAAGATTTTATAATAGCAATGTTAAATTTCTATTTAAAATTAAAAAAATAGATAAGTGAGGTATAAAATGATAAAAGTATTAAGTATATTTGGAACAAGACCAGAAGCAATAAAGATGGCGCCTTTAATAAAGAAATTAGAAGAAAATAAAGATATTGCAAATATTGTTTGCGTTACGGCACAACATAGAGAAATGTTAGATCAAGTACTAGAAGTGTTTGATATAAAACCTGATTATGACTTAAATATTATGAAACAAGGACAAACATTAAGTGATATAACAACAAGAGCTTTATTAGGATTAAATGAAGTTTTATTAAAAGAAAAACCTAACATAGTTTTAGTACATGGAGATACAACAACTAGCTTTGTTGGAGCTTTAGCAGCATTTTATAATCAAATAGATGTAGGTCATGTTGAAGCAGGACTTAGAACTTGGAATAAGTATTCTCCTTTTCCAGAGGAAATGAATAGACAAATGGTTGATTGTATTGCTGATATGTATTTTGCTCCAACTGAAAAGTCAAAACAAAATTTATTAAAAGAAGGAAAAGAAGAAGCAAAGATATATGTAACAGGTAATACTGCGATAGATGCGATGAAATTTACCGTAAAAGAAGATTATACAAATGAAGTTTTTGATTGGATAGGAAATGATAGAATGATTCTTTTAACAGCTCACAGAAGAGAAAATTTAGGAGAACCATTATATAATATCTTTAGAGGAATAAAAAAAGCAATTGATGAATTTGAAGATGTTAAAATAGTTTACCCAATTCATAAAAATCCTTTAGTTAGACAAGTAGCAAATGAAATTTTTAAAGATGATGATAAAATAAAATTAATTGAACCACTTGATGTCGTTGATTTTCATAATATGATGAATAAAGCATATATGATACTTACTGATAGTGGTGGAGTTCAAGAAGAAGCTCCTTCTTTAGGAAAACCTGTTTTGGTTTTAAGAAATACAACAGAACGTCCAGAAGGAGTAGAGGCAGGAACATTAAAACTTGTAGGTACAAACGAACAAAATATTTATAATGCCGTAAAAGAATTATTAACAAATGATGATGAATATTTAAAAATGAGTAAAGCATCTAATCCTTATGGAGATGGTTTTACAAGTGATAGGATTGTTACAGCAATTTTAAAAAAATATAATGAATGATTATTTAAAATTACCATAATTTGGTAATTTTTGTTTTACCAAATTTTAAGCATTATATATTTTATAATTTAGTAGATAATAATAATGTAGTTTGAAAGGAATGATTATTATGAATTTTAAAAAAATTTTTAACAAACTACTAATTTTCATATTTCTTATATCTATTATTAGTGTACCAAATATAGTTTTTGCTTATACAAAAAAAGTTGTACTTGGTGGAGAAAATATAGGAATAAAAGTTAATTCATCTGGTGTATTAGTTGTAGGATTTTACTCAGTTGCTGGAAAAAGTCCTGCGAAAGATGCTGGGCTTAGAATCGGTGATAGAATAATCAAGATAAATGATACTGATATTAATATAATATCTGATTTAACTTCTTCTATCAAAGATAATACGGAAGTATTAGAAGTCACATATGAAAGAAATAACAAAATTTATAATACTAAAATAAAATTATATAAAGACTCTAATAATGTGTATAAAACAGGTCTATATGTTAAAGATAAAATAATAGGAATAGGAACATTAACTTTTGTTGATCCAAATACTAAAATGTATGGTGCTTTAGGGCATGAGATAATAGAGAAAACAACAGGGACAAAGTTTGAAATTAAAGATGGAACAATATTTAAATCAAATGTTACAGGAATAGATAAAGGTACAAGAAATTCTCCTGGTGGAAAAAAAGCAAATTATATTATGGATGATAATTATGGAACAATAACTAAAAATGAAATAAATGGAATATATGGATTATATAATAAATCAATAGATAAAAATAATTTAATTGAAGTAGCAGATAGTACTAGTATAAAGCTTGGTAAGGCTTATTTTACAACAGTTATCGAAAATGATACTAAAGAAACATTTGAAATAAATATTTTAAAACTTAATAAAGATGTCGCAACAAAAAATATATTCTTTGAAATAACTGATGAAAAACTTCTAAAAAAAACAAAGGGGATAGTTCAAGGAATGAGTGGTTCTCCAATTATACAAGATGGGAAAATAATCGGTGCTGTAACACATGTTGTTGTAGATGATTTTAGTAAGGGATATGGTATATTTATTACATCAATGTTAAAAGAAATTGAAAATTAAAAAGGATAACTTTTGTTATCCTTTTATTCTACTGTAACAGATTTAGCTAAATTTTTAGGTTTATCAATATCACAACCACGTAATTTTGCTATTTCATAAGATAATACTTGAAGTGGAACAATAGTAAGCATACTTTGTAATAAATCACTTGTTTTTGGTATTTCAATTAAGACATCATATATTTCTTTATCAATATTAATATCATTTGTAACAAGAATTACTTTAGCACCACGAGATTTTACTTCTTTAATATTACTTATTGTTTTTTCTTTAATACTATCTTTTGTTACTATTGCAAATACAGGTGTATTATTATCAATTAAAGATATTGTTCCATGTTTTAATTCACCAGCTGCATATGCTTCACTATGAATATAACTTATTTCTTTTAACTTTAAACTTCCTTCCATACATAAAGCATAATCAACATTTCTACCTATAAAGAAGATGTCATTTTCCTTATATATATCGTTTGTAATTTCTTTATAAACTTCTTTATTTATAATAGAATTAATATTAATTGGAAGAGATTTTAATTCATTTATTAAATTTTCTTCATCCTTTTTAGTTAACTTATTGTTTTTTCTTCCAAGATAAATAGCAATTAGTGATAAAACTAGTACTTGAGCTATATAAGCCTTAGTTGTAGCAACAGCAATTTCAGGTCCTGCTAAAGTATATATAACATTATCACAAATTCTAGCAATTGAACTTTCTTTAACATTTATTATTCCTAAACTATCACAAGATTTAATTTTAGTTAATTTTAAAGCTTCAAGTGTATCGGCAGTTTCTCCAGATTGAGAAATAGGAATAATAAGTGTATCTTCATCAAAAAAGTTTGTTTTATATCTAAATTCACTAGCTATTTCAACGTCAACTTCAATATTGGCATATTCTTCAATTAAATATTTTCCTATCATTCCTGCATGTATGGCACTACCACAACCAAGAATACATATTTTTTTATAATTTTTCTTAAAATATTTATCTAAATTAATTTCATTATTTTCAAGAATACTATTTAAAGTCTTTTTAATAACTTCAGGTTCTTCATTTATTTCTTTAATCATAAAATGATCGTAACCATTTTTATCTATTGAAGATTTATCTCCATTAAAAGTTTTAACTTCTTTTTTTGTAATTTTATTATCTTTATCATATACAATTACTTCATCACTTTTAATAATTGCATACTCATCATCTTCAAGTAACATATATTTATTTGTAAACTCAAGTATTGCAGGAACATCACTTGCAATATAATTTTCATTTTTATTAATTCCTATAATTAAGGGGCTATTTTTTTTAATAGCAAAAATTCTATCTTTAAAATCAGTATTAATTATACCAATAGCATAAGCACCACGAACTTTTTCTTTAAAAAGTTCAATAGTTTTATTCATATCGTTTGTTTTATTATATAAATCATTAAGTAAGACAACTGCTACTTCTGTATCAGTATCTGATATAAAATTATAATCTTTGAATTCATCTTTGATTTCTTTATAATTCTCAATTATTCCATTATGAACTATAGTAATTTTTCCTGCTGTATGAGGATGAGAATTAACTTTATTAGGTATTCCATGAGTTGCCCATCTTGTATGACCCAAACCTATATTACTTTTAATATTAAAATCAAGTTTTTCTTCAAGGTTTTTAATTCTTCCTTTCTCTTTTTCAATATAAAGTTCATTATCTTTTAAAATACATATTCCTGAAGAATCATAACCCCTATATTCAAGATTATGTAATCCATCAATTAATACTTTTAGGGAATTACCATTTTTCCCTACATATCCAACAATTCCACACATTTTTTTGTACTCCTAACTTTTGTTTCTATTATTATTTATGTGTTTAATATATTTTTTGTTATAATATTTATTTTATTTTTTTAATATATTTAACGTTTAACACAAAAACCCGTTGTAACATCCGCCGAATATTTCGATAATTACAAACCTCGTCAACTTATAAAGTCCAGGCGCTAATTATAAATATTACCTCCATTTATTTATAACTTAATTTAATTATATAGAAAAAAATAGCTTTTGTAAACTATTTCATTTTTTCTTCCATAAAATATCCATTTAAAACATATTTACTTTCATTAGCAACAATAAAAGCATTATTATCATATTTTTTAACAAGTTTTTGAAGTTTATAATAATTTGAATTAGATATTTCAATAAATAACATATATTTATCAGGTATTCCTTTTTTCCCTAAAACTTCCATAACACTAACAGCAAAACCATTTTTTCTTAATCCATCAACCATATCAGGATAAGCTTTATTAGTTATTATTTGAACTGATAAATTACCTTTAATATATTTATTAGATAACATACTTCCAATGTATGTTCCAGAAGCAAAACCTCCAGCATAACTAATAGCAATAAAAATACTATCACTTGTTGTATTTAATGCTTCTTTTACTATTAAAAACCATACAAGAAGTTCAAAAAAACCTATAATCGTAGCTTCTTTAGTTTTTCCTTTTACTGTTTCCATCGTTCTAAAAGTACCTAAACTAACATCTATTATTCTAACAAAAAAAATTTTAAAACATAATATTAATAATTCCATAACATATTCCTTTCCTTATTATTTATTATGTCCTAAAATTTTAAATTAATTTATTTTACTAAATAAAATAATACTGTTGCTAAACTTCCTAATAAAAGTGCTGCAAGCATAATAATTACTACAACTTTTTGAAACTTTTTATTCATTATTAAATTATCCTCCATCTTTCTTCTTTTATAGTATATCAAATAATATATCTTAAAGTCAAAAAAAATGTCATATTTATTGTTACATATTATATAGATTTTTTTAATATCTTTAAATGGAGGAATAATATATGAATAAAAAAATGAACTTAAAAAAGATTAAAAAAATTAATTTAAATATTTTTAATAACAAATCATTCCTAATCTTTTTAATATCTTTATTTTTAATTGGATTAATAATAGGAATAATATTTTTTAAATTTTTAGATAGTAATGATATAAGTAAAATAAAAGATAATGTAAATAATAGTTTAACACTTCCAACAAATTATAATTATTTAAATAATTTATTTTTAAATTTAAAAGATAATATAAGTTTAAATTTATTTATTTTTATCTTAGGAATAAGTGTAATTGGAATATTATTAATATTATTTTTATACTTTAGCGAAGCATTTTCTCTTGGTTTTTGTTTAGCAAGTCTTGTAAATACATATAAAATTAAGGGAATAATAGCTAGTTTTTGTTATTTATTTCCTGGTAAAATATTGTATTTAATAAATCTTTTTCTTTTAACATTTTTCAGTGTTAAATTTAGTTTTAAATTGATTCAATATATATTTTTAAAAAAAGATACTAATTTACAAGAAGAATTTAAAAAATATTTTAAAAAAATACTTATATGTATAGCAATTTCTATTGTAATAGCATTTATTTCAGTATTTATTGATCCATTTCTAATAAAATTATGGACAAGTATTAAATAAGTTATTATAATTGTAATTAAGGGTGATTTTGATGAATATAAGTTATGAAGATTTTTTCAAGCTTTCTTATTCTTTAATAGATTTAAACGATGAAGAATATCTAAAAGATGAAGAAAGGTTAAGATATATAATAAGTAAAATAAAAGTAAAAAATCCAAAAAAATATTTAAAAGAAGAAAATAGTTTTAAACTAACAAAAGAAATATTTGAAGAATGTAAAGAAGATTTAATATTTTTAAAATATATTTTAAACAAACTTAATGTTAACAATAAAGCAAAAAATATTATTGAAAACTATTTAGACTGTATTGGTAATATTGAATTTTATTTAAGAAATTTTGAATTACCTTTTGAAAAAATCCAAGAAATTCATTTAAAATATTTAGATAGTTTTAAAGATAAGACAAATTTTAATATTATAAAAAATTTTCTTAAAAATAATCCTGATTTTTTAAGTTTTAGTTCAGTAGATGATGAAATATCTTTTGCAGATAATACAGGAGGATTAACCTATACATGTTTTAATAGAAATTTTGTTTCATTAAATGAAGATTATAACAATGATCATATGCTTAGTATATATATTCATGAAATGCAACATATAACAGATTTAGAAAAGAAAGAATTAGAGCTTAATAATTTATATTATGAATTAAAGTCTATATTAATGGAATTATATTTAAGTGATTATGTTAAGGAAAATTATGATGAAGAGTATGGTCTTAATGTAAAACTTCATATTCTTTTTAATAAACTTCATTTATTATATGAAGCTGTTGTGTTAAGTGATATATTGAATAAACTTATAGATAAAAATAAAAAGATTAATATTTTATCTTATCAAGAAACTACTAAAACATATAATGAAGAAGAAATATTAGATATTATAAGTTCAAATGAAGATGTAGATGGTTTTGTTCATTGTTATGATAGTTTAATTGCTCTTAATATTTATTTTAATAATAAAAACTGTGATGACGGTTTAAAAATAGCAGATAATTATGTTAAAAATTCATCTATTCAAGAGATTAATATGGATATTAATTTTGATGAAGTATTAACTAATCTTATAAATGAATTAATGAGTGTTGTTAAATCTTTAGAAAAGTATACAAATAGAAAAATAGTAAGAATTAAGTAAATTTAAAATATAACGAAATATTGCTTTTTTTCTTTTTTTATAGTATTATTATGTAAGTATTTAGGAAGTGATAGTTTATGAAAAGGGTTGTTATCGGTATGAGTGGGGGAGTAGACTCATCAGTTGCTGCTATTTGTTTAAAAGAGCAAGGATATGAAGTAATTGGTCTTTTTATGCGTAATTGGGATAGTTTAATGAATAATGATGTGCTTGGCAATGATAACTTAAAAAATAATGATATATGTCCTCAAGAACAAGATTATAATGATGCTTTAAATGTATGTGAAAAATTAGGAATTAAATTATATCGAATTGATTTTGTTAAAGAGTATTGGGATTATGTATTTACATATTTTTTAGATGAATTAAAAAAAGGAAGAACACCTAATCCTGATGTTATGTGTAATAAATATATAAAATTTGATTTATTTGTTAAAGAAGCAAAAAAGCTTGGGGCAGATTATATTGCAACAGGTCATTATGCAAGAATAATTGATAATAAACTTTATAAAGCACTTGATTTAAATAAAGATCAGACATATTTTTTAGCACAACTTACAAAAAAACAGTTAGAAAATGTATTGTTTCCAATTGGTGAACTTACAAAACCTGAGGTAAGAAAAATAGCAGAAAAATATAATTTAATAACAGCAAAAAAGAAAGATTCAACAGGAATATGTTTTATTGGAGAAAGACATTTTAGAGAATTTTTAGAAAATTATTTACCTAATAAAAAAGGAAATATTATAAATATAGAAACAAATGAAATAGTAGGAGAACATATTGGTCTTATGTATTACACAATAGGACAAAGAAGAGGACTTGATGTTGGAGGAACTAAAGATAGATTATTTGTTGTAGGTAAAAATCTTGATAAAAATATTTTATATGTGGCAGAAAAAGAAGATAACAAATATTTATATTCAACATCATGTATTATCGATACATTAAATTTAAATGATGAACTTCCAAAAACTTGTTATGCTAAGTTTAGATATCGTAGTGAAGATATTAAAGTTACACTTGAAAGAATTAATGATGATGAAATACTTGTAAAATATGAAAAAGCTAAAAGTGTTACTCCAGGACAATTATGTGTTTTATATTTAGAAGATGGATGTTGCATAGGTTCAGGAATAATTAAAGAAGTAAGAAAAAATGATGAAAAATTATGGTATTTACTATAATTTTTTATTTTGTTATAATTATCTTATAAATAAATATATAAGGAGAAAAAAATATGAAATATAAATTAAGAATGTTAAGACATATAAATTTTGATAAATTAAATAATATAATAAAAGAAATAAGTAAAAAAAATAATAAGTCTAAAATATATATCTTTTTTGATATGTTATTTTCATATATAAAACATGGTAGTGGTTATTATGATTATTATTTATTTGACTTTATTAATTTAAATGAAGAACAAAGAAAAACAATGGTTACTAGAAGTAGAAATAAGAAATTAATTTCTTTATTAAATGATAAAAAATATACAAATATATTTGATAATAAAAGTGAATTTGATAAATTATTTGCCGAGTTTTTAAATAGGGATATATTAATTTTAAAAGAAAGCAACTATGATGATTTTATTAAATTTATGAAAAATAAAGAAGAAATAATAGCTAAGCCAAATTCAATGGAAGCAGGTAAAGGAATTAGAAAACTTAATAAAAATAACTATAAGACTTTAAAAGATATGTATAATGATATTTTAAATGATAAAAATCTTGATTTATTAGAAGAATTAATAAAGCAAAATAAAGTTTATGCAAAGTTTAATCCAGAATCAGTTAATTGTTTAAGAATAGTAACTGTAATAAAAGATGAAAAAGTTTTTCCTATTTACTGTATGTTTAAAATAGGAAATAATGATTTTAGAGATAACTATCATAATGGAGGAATTTGCTGTATGGTAGATATGGCTACTGGCAAAATTATAACAAATGGTAAATCAAGTAAAGAGAATATAATAATAAAGCATCCAACAACTAATGTTAAATTTAAAGGACAAACTCTTCCTCATGTTGCTGATGCTGTAAACATGGTTATAAAAGCAGCAAAAGTTATTCCTGAAGTTGGTATTGTAGGATGGGATGTATTCGTTAATGAAAAAGGGCCTGGAATAATTGAAGGAAATAATTATCCTTCTTATGATTTTCCGCAATTTCCTGAATTTGCTGTAGATAAAGTGGGAACTTGGAAAAAATATAAGGAAATAATTAAAGAATTAAAATAAAGGTTAAAAGTGTCTTAAATGATACTTTTTATTGTTATAACATTTTTAATGTGATATACTTAAATAGTATAAAGGAAGGTATTTATGAAAAAAAATTCATTTTTGCAAGGAACGTTAATTGCTTCTTTTGCTATTATATTTATAAAGATTCTTGGAGCACTTTATGTAATTCCATTTTATAAAATAATAGGGGAACAAGGTGGCAGTTTATATAGTTACGCTTATAATATATATAATTTATTTTTAACAATTTCAATAACAGGATTTCCTATTGCTATTAGTAAAATAGTAGGAGAATATAATGAAAAGGGTATGTTTGATGCTAAAGAAAAAGCATTTAAATTAAGTAAATTTATTGTTTTAATCTTAGGATTTATTACCTTTTTAATCGTATATCTTTTTTCAAGTGAAATAGCAACTTTATTTATTGGTAAATTAGAAGGTGGTAATGATATTAGTTCAATTAGTTTTGTTATCAAAGCTATATCATTTTCCTTACTTATAATACCTTATGTAAGTATTTTAAGAGGATATTTACAAGGTCATAAATATATTTCTCCTTCGACAAATAGTCAAATAATAGAACAAATCTTAAGAATAGTTGTTGTTCTTCTTGGAAGTTATCTTGCTATAAATGTTTTTAATAAAGATATTAAAACAGGTGTGGCGGTAGCACTTTCCGGTGCTTTTATTGGTGGCTTAGGAGCTTTAATATATTTAAATATTAAAATAAGAAAAAATAGAAAAGATTTTATAAAAAAAGATGAAAGTAATATTTTTATATCATCAAAAGAAATAGTAAAAAAAATATTTATTTATTCAATTCCATCAATTATTATTTCAATTGTAGCAAGTTTATATGATACAACAGATCAAATACTTGTAATTAGAGGAGCAAGTTTACTTGGATACTCTACAAGTGATGCGGAAATTATGGGTAGTATTATAGCAACATGGGGTGTAAAAATATGTATGATTGTAGCTGCTATCGGGATGGCAATAAGTATTAATACAATTCCTCACATGGTATCTTCTTATATAAATAAAAATTATAAAGAAGTTTCTAATAAGCTAAATCAAATATTAACTACTGCTCTTGTAATCATGACACCATTGTCAATTGGAGTATCAATTTTAGCTAAACCATTGTATACAATATTTTATGGTGAAAGTTTATATGGTTCGCTTATATTAAGTGTCGTTATTTTTGCAAGTTTACTTGCTAATCTTAATAATGTTTTAAATACTGCTCTTATAGGTATAAGTGAATATAAAATAATATATGTTAATACAATTTTAGGGGTTATTCTTAATCTATTTATGGATATACCGTTTATGATTATTTTTGATAAATTAGGTTTATTCCCAGTTTGGGGTGCAAGTTTTTCTTCAATTATTAGTTTCTCATTTTCAACATTTCTTGCATGTATTATGCTTAAACAGAAATATAATATTTCATTTAAAGAGTTTAATAATTCAATAAAAAAAGTATTTATTTCATCTTTAGCATTTAGTATTCCTCTTATTATCTTAAATATATTTGTTAAATGGAATTATAGTTTTATCGTAACTATTTTAATAATGTTAGTTTATATGTTAGTAGGAGCATCAATTTATATATATGTAAATTGTAAAAATGGTTTAATTTATGATGTTTTTGGAAAAGATGTATTTATTAAACTAAAAAATAAATTAAAATTAAGGAAGGAATATTAAAAATATGTTTTATATTGCGTTAATTATTGCTAAATTACATTTAGCTATATTAAAATTATTTCATAAAGAAAAAGATGACAAACCAGGGTTTCTAGCATACAAACTTTGCCCTAATTTTTTAGAAAAATTAAATAAACCTGATATTGTAATAGGAATAACAGGAACAAATGGAAAAACAACAACAACCAATTTATTAGCAGAAGCATTAAAAAAATGTGATTATAAAGTTATATATAATGACTGGGGTGCTAATACTCCGGGAGGATATGCAAGATGTTTAATCGAAGGCGTTAATATTTTTAATAAAAAGAAAAATTGTATTGCTCTTCTTGAAATGGATGAAGTCACATGTAATGAAACAATACCTCTTGTTAGTTTAAAATATTTAATTGTAACTAATTTGTTTAGAGATTCAATGCAGAGAAATGCTAACCCTGATTATATTTATGATAAAATACAGAAAGGCTTAAATAAAGATATTACACTTATATTAAATAGTGATGATCCTTTTAGTAGTATGTTAGGAGAAAAGCATAATAATAAATGTATATATTTTAGCATTGATAAATTAGACACAGACAAAAAAACATCAAATAATTTAATAAACGATTTTATTATTTGTCCTAAATGTTTAAGTGTTTTAAAATATGATTATGTAAGATATCATCAAATAGGTAAACTACATTGTCCTAATTGTAGTTTTGAAAGTAAAAAAGCATCCTTTTTAGGTAATTTAGACTTTGCAAATAAAGTAATAAATGTTACTAATAAAAATAATACCTATAGTTTTAATATGATTAATGAATCAATTTTTAATTGTTATAATGAATTAGCTGTTATTACAATGTTATTTACTTTAAATATTGATGAATACAAAATAAAATCAATTATGAGTAAAATAACATTACCTAAAAACAGATATATGTCAAATATAGCTAATGGTATCGAAGTTACTAATTTAGCATGTAAAGGATTAAATGCAGTTGCTACATCAAGAGTTTTTGATTATTTAAATAGTTTAAAAGAAAACATTGAAATAATCTTGTTCCTTGATGATCAATTTGACAATAAAAACAATAGTGAAGCCATTACATGGATATATGATACTGATTTTGAATTATTAAATAAACCAAATATTAAAAGAATAATTGTTGGGGGAGTAAGAAATAAAGATTATAAACTTAGACTTTTACTTGCTGGTATAGATAAAGAAAAAATATTTACTTGCGAAAAAGAAACAGATGCAATTAACTTTGTTACTACTAAAGATATAGATAAAATATTTATATTAAATGAAGTATACTATATAACTGGTGGAATTAAAATGAATGAAAAAATAGTAGAAAAAATAAAAAAGGAGAATATATGAAAATAGAAATATTATATAAAGAAGTATGTAATTTATACGGTGATTATTATAATCATATATATTTAGAAAAATGTTTTAAGAATGCTACTATTTATGAAACTACTCTTAATGAAACACCTCATTTTATCGAAGAAGATATAGATTTAATTTATCTTGGTAGTAGTAGTGAAAAACAACAAGAATTAATAATAAATAAGCTTTTACCATATAAAAATAGATTAAAAGAACTTATAGATAAAAATAAAGTTATTTTAGCTACAGGAAATGCTTTTGAAATATTTGGAAAAGAAATAATAGATGTTAGTCAAAATAAAACTATTCCTTGCTTAAATATATTTGATTATTATGCTAAAAGAACAATGGAAAAAAGATATAATTATTTGTTTCTTGGAGAATTTAATAACATAAAAATAATAGGACATAAAAGTCAATTTTCACTTATTTATGGAATAGATGAAAAAGATAAATTTATTACTAAAATAAAAGGTCTTGGTAATAACTTTGAAGATTCTTTTGAAGGATTAAAGAAAAATAATTTTTATGGAACATATTTACTTGGACCATTAACTGTTATTAATCCATATTTTACTAAATATTTAATGAAAATATTAAATCAAGATGATAAATTAGATTTTGAAGAAGAGTCTTTAGATGCTTATAACTATACTTTAAAAGAGTTTGAAAGCCCTAAAACAAACGAAAAATCAAATCATTAGTTTACTTATTACTTGACATTATTTACATAAATGGTACAATTATATTAGATAGTACTAGGAGGAATTATATTATGAATGAAATTAATAGACTTATAAATGAATGTGGTTTGTCTAAAGTAAATGTTGCTAAATATTTGGGAGTATCAAGACAAATGTTATATAATTATTTAAGTTTAAAATCACTTGATGAACTTCCAAAAGATAAATTAAACAAATTACTTAGTTTATTTGGAGTAGATAAAGAAAGCGATCTTAAAAAAATTAAAGTAGATAAAACTTTTATAGAACAAATCGAAGCTAAATTAGATGAAGATAATAATATATTAAATAAAGATTTAAATAATTTAAGTGGTCTAAATAAAAAAGAACAAACTTTATTATCAGATATTATTGGAATTTTAAAAGAAAAACTAGAAGATGATAAAGAAAATGGTTATGATACTTTAAAATATTTATTTTATTTCCTACAAACTATGGATCAACTTGAAGAATTAAAGTATTTCTTAGCATATATGGCTAAATCTAATTGTTTAGTTGATCCACTTGAATATATATATAATGAAGATAAGCAATATACTTTTGAAGGTATATTATATTCTGCAATGAATCTTTATTCAAATGGTAGAGCATCTCGTAGTAAAGTAATTGAAACACATAAAATGTTCGAACAAGAAATAGCAAGTAAAAAAGAAGAAAAATTAGGTAGAACACAAGAATTAAATTCATTTAAAACACAAGCTTTAAATGAACTTGGATATACTTCAATTAATGAAAATAATGCTAAAGAAGTATTTGAAAAGATTGCAGAAATTATGTCAAGAAAATTTTAATACAGAAAATAAATTTCTGTATTTTTTATTTTATAATATAAAACGACAAATTATATTATTCGTTTAGTATATCTTTAAATAAAGAATAGGGGATATGTATATGAATAATATTAAAAAAAATTATAAAAGATTAAATAATGTTATAAGTTATATTAATAATAAGTATTATATAGGTAAATTATATTTATTAATTGATATATTTATTTGTAAAATAAAATATAAAGCTAATTTAAATGATTATAAAATGTTTAGTATGTATTTACTTAATAATAAAGAAAGAAAAACGCTTCTTACAAGTGGTAAAAACCTTGTTCTAGCAAACAAATTAAACAATAATAGTCAGTTACATATCTTTTTATATAAAAATGAATTTAATGATGTTTTTAATGATTATTTAAAAAGAAAATGGATGTTTATTAATAGAAAAAATTATAATGAATTTGAAAGTTTTATAAAAAATATGGATTATATAATAGCTAAACCTAATAATAATACTAATGGTAAAAAAATAGAAAAAATAAAAGTAGGGGAGTATGATATTAAAAATTTATATAATTATTTAAAAGATAAAGATTTACTTTTAATTGAAGAAGTTATAAAACAACACGATTATTTAAATAAATTATATAATAAAAGTATAAATAGAGTAACTGTAATTACATTATTATATAATGATATAACATATATTATTTCCATGAATTTAAATCTTGGCAATAACTCTATTGTAGATTCATTAAAAAGGGGAGGAATGACTAATAAAATAGATATTGAAACAGGTACTTCACTACATCCATTTTGTGATAGGGGGTTAAATAATTATTATTTTCATCCCATAACAAAAGAAAAAATAAATAATATTAAATTACCATATATAAATGAAGTTAAATCATTAGTAAAAGATCTTTCTAAAATAATTAAAACCGTAAGATATGTTAGCTGGGATATTGCTATAACAAATGACGGACCAATTTTACTTGGAGCAAGTCCCCTGCCTAATATTTACCAATTTTTTATTCATAACGAAGACAATAAAGGAATATTACCTTTAATTAATGAAATATTAAATAAAGAATCTTCTGTAGATTCAATCGAGATTAAAAAAGACGATAAGTTGTCCATCTCAAATTAAATTACAATAAGTAAATAAATTAAAAAACAATATAAATATGTATATTTTTATCTATTTTATATTGTTTTTATTGCATTATATATTAATTCGTATAATTGATATTATGTCAACTTCTTATTAAATCCGCTTTTACAGTAATTTAAATACCTAAATCACTTCCAACACCTACACTATAACATAAACTTTACAAGTTTATCAACTATTTTTATTACTTAATAATTTAACAAAAATTGTAAAAATTAAAGTAAATAATAAAATTATTATTATTATTAAATACAATTCAACATAATCACCACATGAAATTTCTAGACCAAAAGTCATTAGCTAAAGAACATTCAGCAAATTCATTCATAATTATGATCCCTACTCTCTTTCTTTACTGTAATTTTAATATAACATAAATTTCCAAAATTAACCATAAATGGTTTAAAAAATTACAAATAATGTGTAAACAATAAAATATAGTATAATAATAAATCTTTTTTTAAATATTTGCTATTATTTAATAATTGGTGTAAAATATATTTATAAATTGACAAATAGGAGTATTTTATTATGTTAAAAAGAATTATAGATTTTATTTTATGGCTTTTTGGTATTAAAGATGATGAAGATGTAGAAAAAGCTACTACTGATATAAAATATGAAAAAAAACCAATTATGAGTGATTATGAAATTATGTTTTATAATAGAATGAAAGACTTAGAAACAGAGTATAACATTGTACCTCAATTAGTTTTATCTAGTGTTGTAGATAAAAAATCAAAACAAAAATATCGTAGTGAATTATATAGAATAATTGATTTTGCTATTTTTTCTAAAGATTATAGTAAACTTCTTTTATTAATTGAATTAAATGATAATACACATAATCAAAGAAAGAGAAAAGATAGAGATTTAAAGGTTAAAAAAATATGTAACTCAGCAAAAATTAAACTTATTACTTTTTATACAAAATATCCTAATGAAAAGGATTATATTATTAATAGAATAAAAAAAGAAATTGAAACTAATGAATCAATGAATAAAGAAAACGACATTATTTAGTCGTTTTCTTTATTTTATATCATTATTAGTAACAGTAAACTTTATATTATTTTCTACAATACCTGAATAAAATAATATTTCATATAATTCTCTATTTTTAATATTATATTGTAATGTATAATTCATTGTATCTTTAGATTTTATTATATTACTATCATTAGAATAAATATTAGGTATTTGAGCGTTAGTAGAATTATATATTTTAAAATTATTATCTGGATTTAATGTAATAGAATTATCTCTATTATTAGTTATTTTAAATGTAAATTCTACAATATCATTATCTAAATATTTAAAATTAGTAAGTGTTATTTCTAACTTATCAATTTTTGCTGTTTCATTTATTTTATAAGATGTTTTACTTGTTATATTACTTAAATCTCTTCCACAACCTACGATAATTATTGATATTAATATTAAACTAATTATTTTTATATATTTCATACTCTACTCTCCTATTTAAGTTTATTTAAAAAACTATTTCCTATAACTGGTTTTTCTATATTAAAGTTTTCTGCAATAGTAGCTCCAATATCTGCTAAAGATGGTAATTTATCAAGTTGTTTTGGTTCTTTAAATACACTACTATAAACAATAACGGGTACATATTCTCTTGTATGGTCTGTTCCTTTAAATGTTGGATCATTTCCATGGTCGGCTGTAATAATTAGTAAATCGTCTGGATTAAGTTTATTTAACATTAAAGGTATTTCAACATCTAAAGCTTCAATTGCATCAGCATAACCATTTACATCTCTTCTATGACCATATAAACAATCAAAATCATTAAGATTAGCAAAACATAGACCAGTAAATTTTTTATCCATTATATCAAGAATTTTATCAATGCCTTCTTTATTAGTACCAGATGATATTTTTTTTGTTATCCCTACCCCATTAAATATATCATATATTTTTCCAATAGATATAACGCTAAAATCATGTTCTTCTAAGTAATTTAAAACGCATTTATAAGGAGGATTTAAAGAAAAATCTTTTCTACCAGTAGTTCTTTTAAACTCACCTTTTCTTCTACCTACAAATGGCCTTGCAATTACTCTTCCTACTTTCCATTTATTATCTGTTGTTATTTTTCTTATTATTTCACAATATTTATATAAAATATCAACAGGAATTACTTTTTCATGAGCTGCTACTTGAAGAACAGAGTCGTGAGAAGTATATACAATTAAACTGCCTTCCATTATTGATTGTTCTCCTAATTCTTGAATGATTTCAGTACCACTTGCTGCGATATTACCAATAACTTTCCTTTTTGTTTGCCTTTCTATTTCATTTATTAATTCTTTAGGAAATCCTTCTTTATAAAAATATTTAAATGGTTCAGTAATTTTTATTCCCATCATTTCATAATGACCGTTTAAAGTATCTTTCCCAGGATTTGTAGTACTTGCTATCGTATAGTAAGCATCAACATTTTTTTTATTACTTAACTTTAAAGTATCTAAAAACCCTAATTTTTCTAAATTTGGTATAAATAAATTTCTAGCATCATTAATATGCCCTAAAGTATTACTTCCAACATCATCATATTTTAAAGCATCAGATGCTTCCCCTACTCCTAAAGAATCTAAAACAATTAAAAATACTCTATTAAATTTCATATATTATTCCTCCTTACTTCTTGGATGATACATTTCATAATCATTTTTAATTTTTTCTCTACTGATATGTGTATATATTTTGGTAGTTGAAATATCACTATGACCTAATAAAATCTGTATACTTCTTAAATCAGCTCCACCATTTAACATATGTGTTGCAAAAGAATGCCTAAGTGTATGTGGTGTTACCTCTTTTTTTATGTTTTTTTCTTCAAGTATTTTATTAAGAATTTTATTAAAACCTTGTCTAGTAAGTTCTTTACCATGATTATTTAAAAATAAATAGTCATTTATCTTACCTTTAAAAAACGTATCTCTCATGTCATAGTATAATTTAATGTAATAAAGTGAATATTCACTAATAGGTACTATTCTTTCTTTATTACCTTTGCCAAAACATCTAACAATTGAATTAGTAAAATCAATATCCCTTGTTGTTAAATTAACAAGTTCACTTATTCTAAGACCACTGCTATATAATAATTCTAACATAGCTTTATTACGATAGTCAAATCTTGTATTAAGTTTTATATCTAAAAGTTTATCTACTTCTTCAACGCTTAATACATTTGGTAATTTTTTACTAAGTTTAGGTCTATCAATAAATTCACATGGGTTAGCTTCAATAATTTTTTCAATCATTAAGTATTTAAAAAAATTATTTAAAGAAGTAATGTTTCTAGCAATAGTTCTACTATCTTTATTAATATTTAAATAACTAAGGTAATCTTCAATTATTTTTTGATTAATACTAGTTATATCATTTAAATTATATTTATTTTTTTCTAAAAATGTATTAAAATGTATTAAATCATACTCATAATTTTTACTTGTTTCTTTACTTAATTTTCTCTCATATTTAGTATAATCAATATAATCTTTAATATAATTATAAAACAAATAATTTCTTTTATCTTCCATATAAACACCTTACTTATTACATATATTATTTTATCAAATATTACATTAAAAATGAAGTTTTTTTGACATATTACTTAAAAACTATTATAATTTCATTAGAAAGCAGATTTTTTGTAAACTGGTACGGTATTAATTATTAGTACTCCCAGTGGAAGAATTTGTTTTTTTATCTATTAATTTTAGTTTTTGCACTCTGTAATAGTTTTTTCCATTTAACATACTAACTACATCAAACTCAAAATGATATATCATTTTATTATTGTCATTATAAAAAACACTTTTTGTTTTATATTTTGTAAATAATGATTTAGCTAATTTTTTAATCATATTAATTTTTTTATTTTTAATATTTAAATTATTACATAGTTCAGGAATATTGTTTGTAAATATTCATTATATTCAAGTTTATTTTATTTTAATTCTATGGTATTATATAAAAGAACAAAGAGGTGATCTTATGGATGTAATTGGAGTAATTGCAGAGTATAATCCATTTCATAATGGACATTTATATCATATTAAAGAAATAAAAAGAATGTATCCTGATAGTATTATAGTAGCAGTAATATCAACTTCTTTTCTTCAAAGAGGAGAAGTATCTATTTTAAATAAATGGGATAAAACTAAAATATGTTTAGAAAATAATATTGATATAGTTATTGAGCTTCCTTTTGTTTTTTCTAGTCAAAGTGCTGATATATTTAGTTATGGTGCATTAAAAATATTACACTATTTAAATGTAGATAAAATAGTATTTGGTAGTGAATCAAATGATATAAAATTACTATATAATTTAGCTAAAGAACAATTAAATAACAAATTATATGATAAGAAAGTAAAAAAGTATTTAGATGAAGGATATAACTATCCTACCGCTATGTCAAAAGCATTAAGTAATGAAGTATCTACTCCTAACGATTTACTTGCTATATCATATATAAAGCAAATTATAAAAAATAATTATAATATAACTCCAATTAGTATAAAAAGAACAAATAACTATCATGATATAAATATAAAATCTAATATAATAAGTGCTACTTCTATTAGAAATTTAATTAAAAATAATAAATCAATTAAAAAATATGTACCTAACGATACATATAAATATATTTATAAAAATATTGATATTTTTAAATTTTTGAAATATAAAATTAATGCTGATAAAAATATTTTAAATACATATCAAACTGTAGATGAAGGAATAGAAAATAGAATTATTAATTATATAAATAAATCTAAAACTCTTGAAGATTTTATATTTAATATCAAAACAAAAAGATATACTTATAATAAATTAAATAGAATGCTTATTCATATTTTAACTTCTTTTACTAAAGAAGATGCTAAAGATATTGATATAACTTATATAAAAGTATTAGGTTTTAATTCTAAAGGAAAAACTTATTTAAAAAAGATTAAAAAAGATATAAATATACCTCTTATTACAAGTTATAAAAATATGAATGACAAGATTTTAAATATTGAATATAAAGTAACATGTATTTATAGTATTTTAGTAAATGATGATACTTTAATAAAAAAAGAATTAGAAAAACCAATTATAATCGAATAATTGGTTATTTTATTGCATTAAATTTAATTTTCATATCTTTTCCTATTGTAATAATATCCCCTTTTTCTAAAGTAACATTATTATAGTCTTTTAAATAAACGTTATTTTTTGTATTATATTGATTACCAACACCCATAAGAATATTTACTTTTAAACGATTTTTATCTGTTTTAATATATAAATTTCCATTACCACTTAAAGCATGTAAATTATATATTCCTTCTTCAATATTACTTCCAACAGTCCAACTACCTTCAAGTAAAGTTTTTGATTTACCTACGGCAGATTCATCAGGTTTAATGATATCTTCACTTTTATTATGAGCTTTTTTAAGTGAATCATCCTTATAATAATATAAATCTTTATCTTCATCTTGTGAATAATAAAGATGATTATTAGATTTATTATAGACATTAATTATCTTATTATCTTTATTAAGTTCAATTATAATATTTTTATTATCTACAGTTAAATATATTTTATTATCTTTTATATTACTAACTTCTTGAAAATCTTCCATTCCAAGTTCAATAAGTTTGTTTACGTCATCTTTTAATAACATTTCTTCTAATTTTAAAACATCTCCATATACAACATAATTTTTATTATTTATTTTATATTCATAAGTTTTATTAGTTATAATAAAACTAAATAATGCTGCTAAACCAATAAGAAAAAATGCTACTAAAAATATAATTACAGCAAGTGGTCCTGCCCCATTTTCTTTATCATACATAAACTTCATTCCTTTCATATATATTATCATACAAAAAATTAATAAAAATATCAAATATAATTATTAATTTTTATTAATTAAGATTATCCATTTTATTTAAATATACCTTCTTTGTTAAATCATTATAGTTATCTTTAAAAACATCAATAACACTTAATTTAATAATATTACTTAAATTTTTATCAGTTTCTTTTATTAAAGAAATAATCTTATCTTCTTTTTTCTTTACTAAATTATTTGTTATATTTTTATAATAATTTAATAATACTTTTTCAAAACTATAATCATTTTTATTTATTTCTAATATATTATTATTATATATTTTAAGCTTATTTTCCACTTCTTTTATATCACTATTTAATATTTCATTTGACTCTTTAAATATAGATAAAATCTTAGAAAATAAAGTATTATTATACATAACCATATAATTATTTAATTCTTTTAATTTTTCATTTCTACTAATATTAGATTTAACTGATAAATATTCTAATAAATTTTTATTAAAAACATCTAATACTTCTTTTATTAAAAGACAATTATTATTTAAATATTTATTAACAATTAAAACATTATTATCATTATATTCATCTTTTATTTTCTTTAAATTAAGTAATTTTTCTTTTTCTAATTCCTCTTCAATATCTTTTAACATATCTTTTAAATACATATTTATATTTAATAAGATATTATCTAATTTTTCATTTAAAATAGTCTTATAACTATTAATTAATTCTAATTTTAAACTATTTAAGATAGATACAAGTATTTTATATATATTAACATTATTTTTTAAATTATACATAATAGATAATTTATAAATAAATAATTCAATATTTTTATCTATTTTATTTATTTCAAATGTGTTTATTTTTTTTATATCATTTATTTTTGTTTTATATTTATTTATCGAAGCATTATACTCTTTCATACTAAGAAGTGAATTTGAAAGTAATTTATCTAATTCATCACTTAAATAAGTTATATTGTAATTAGTTTTTTCTTCTACTATAGTGATAATATTTTTAATATTTAAAGCAAGATCATTTACTTCTTTTTCATAGTTTTTATTAGAAAATAAAGCATTAAATTCAATATCTTCAAGTAATCTATTTTTAAATCTTGTAATTATAATGGAAACTTGTTTATTATATAAATTTATATCAATACTATTATAATAATTCATAAACTCATCTCCTTTATCTTCACTTATATTTTACTATAAAACTAATATAATTTACACATTTTACAGACATGTTTACATATACATTTACATAAATTCTATATAGACAAATAATTTATTTTATCGTATACTATTGTTAGAATAAAGGGTGATTTTATGGATAAAGGTTTTGATGATTTAAATTCTTTTTTAAAAAATAGTTATGAAAAAAATAAACTTAAAAGAAAAAAGAAAAATAAATACCTAATTATTTTAGTAAATATAATAACAATTATAACCTTAATTGGCGCAGGTATTGGAATAAAAAGTATAAACGATTATAAAGATGAAATAAAAAAAACAAGTGAATATGAAAAAAGTTTATTAAATAGAAAACCTATTTTAATCGAAAAAGAAGAGATTAAAAAAGATTTATATGACTTTACAGAACTTTTAAAAACTAATCCTGATACTGTTGGATGGTTAAAGGTAAATAATACTAAAGTTGATTTACCAATTGTTAAAACAACAGATAATAAATTTTATTTAAATCATAATTTTGATAAAAAATATAGTACATTTGGTTGGGTATATGTTGATTATCGTAATAATTTAGATAATCTAAGTAAAAATATAATTATATATGGTCATACTTATAAAAATGATTTAATGTTTAGTAGTTTAAAAAATGCTTTAGAAAAGTCTTGGTATGAAAATAAAGATAATTTAATTATTGAACTTAAAACTCCAAAAGATAATTATAAATATAAAATATTTTCTATATATACAACTAAAAAAACTGATTCATATTTAAAAACATCATTTACCAGTCAAGAGTTTAATGAATATATAAATAATTCTTTAAGTAAAAGTATTAATAATTTTAATACTGAAGTTAATGAAAGTGATAAAATACTTACCTTATCTACTTGCTATTTAAATAGTAATAATAGACTTGTTATCCAAGCTAAATTAGAAAATTAAAACAGTAATTAAATACTGTTTTTTCTTATTTTTTCTACTTGTTTTAATGTTTCATTCAAACTAATATAATTATTAGGGGTTTCATCTAAATTCTCTCTTATTTCTTGTAAAAAGTTAAAGTGATAAGCAAAATCTTTTATAAATATTTTATAGTTTTCTAAAACTATCTTTTCCAAATTTTTATCTTTTTTATTTTTTATTAATAACCAATTATCATCTAAATCAATTAATTTAGGATTACTTTTTTTATCAATTAATACATTTGAATATATATCTGTTGGATATATATATTCGTTAAGTAATTCATAAATATTATCTAGTAATTTTACCATTATATTATAAAATTCATTAGGATTATTTATTAAAAAGGTTTCTATATCACATGAATTTTTTATATATTTAAGTATTGTACCTATTATTATATTATTATATTTTACTATTCCTAAAGGAAAGTCTGTATTTTTAATATTTTTACTTCTTTTTTCTAATTCAATAAATTTTTCTTTTTGTAAGCATAAACTTTCTAAATATTTTTTGGTATAATCAGGAATATCTTCTTCTTTTTCAAGTCCTAAAAGACATGTATATTTTCTACTTATTTTTAATAACTCATTAGAATTATATATAAAAACAATACCTGAAGAAGTTTTTTTAGTTGTTAATCTTGGATATAAATTTATTGTTTGTTTATCAATAATTAATTCTTTCATAAACTTCACTTTCCTTTTAATGGCTTTTATTATAACAAAATAGATATTTAAAAGCAAGGAAATTCCTTGCTTATTTTACAATTTGGCTATAATTTAAATTGTGAATTATAAAGTTCTGCATAAAAACCATTTTGTTTTAAAAGTTCATCATGTTTACCTTTTTCAAGTATTTCTCCATCCTTCATTACAATTATAAGATCGGCATTTTTAATTGTTGATAATCTATGTGCTATTATAAATGAAGTTTTTCCTTTTGTTAAAACATCCATTGCTTTACTTATTAACTCTTCTGTTCTTGTATCAACGTTTGATGTTGCTTCATCTAGGATTAAAAAAGGTGTTTCTTTTATAAGTGCTCTTGCAATAGTTAGAAGTTGTCTTTGACCTTCGCTTACATTTGTTTCTTCATTTAAATAACTATCATATCCATTAGGAAGTGTTTTTATAAAGTGATCCATTCCTACGATTTTACAAGCTTTTTTTACTTCTTCTAAAGTTATATTTTTTCTATTATATATGATATTTTCTTTTATAGTTCCCTCAAATAACCAAGTATCTTGAAGAACCATTGTAAATAAATCATGAACATTTTCTCTTTTTAAATCTTTTATTTTAATATCATCAATTTTTATATCACCAGAATTTATATCATAAAATTTCATAAGTAAATTAACCATTGTTGTTTTACCACTTCCTGTTGGTCCAACTAAAGCCACTTTTTGACCTGGTTTTATTTTAACTGAAAAATCTTTAATTGTAGGAGTATTATTACCATCATATGTAAAACACACATCATTAAATTCTAATTTGCCTATAACTTTTTCTTTTTCAAGAATTTTTTTATTTGTTTCTTTTTCCATTTCTTCTTCATCAAGAAGTTCAAATACTCTTTCACTAGCAGCAGCAGTTTGTTGGAAAGAAGACATTGTTTGTGCTATTTGACTAAGAGGAGATGTAAATAATCTAACATATGAAATAAATGCTACGATTACACCAAAACTTATTTTGTTATTAATTACAAGTAACGCACCGACAATACAAACACATACATAACCAAAGTTACCTACAAACATCATCATTGGAGGCATAAGTCCTGATAAAAAACCACTTTTTCTTGTAGAGTCAAATAATTTATCGTTTATTTTATTAAAATTAGCTCTTGTTTCTTCTTTAGCGTTATATTTTTTTACAACAGCAATATTAGAATAAATTTCTTCAATATTAGCATTTAAATTACCAAGTTCTTTTTGCCTTTCATTAAAATATTTTTGACTTTTAGATAAAACAATAAACATAAATATAAAACCAAATAAACTAGATATAATCGCTGTTATTGCCATTAAAGAGTTTGTTACAAACATCATTATAATTGTACCAATAAATAATGTTAAAGCACTTACAAAACTTGCTAAAGAATTATTTAATGTTTGTGAAACAGTATCAACATCATTTGTAACCCTTGATAAAACATCTCCAATTTTATTTTTATCAAAATATTTTAGCGGAAGTTTATTAATTTTTATAGATATTTTTTCTCTTAGATTTTTAGCAAACTTATTAGCTACAACAGTCATACTAATAGATTCAATATATGTAAATAAAGCACTTAAAATATATATTATTGCTAAAAATATACTAATAACTTTAATTTTATCTAAATTCATCTTTGGTTTAACAAGTTCTTTTATTGTTTCAGGCATTAAATCCAGTTTTTTGTATAAATCACTTATATCATCTTGTTTTATATCTTTAGCTATATTTAAATATTCTAATTGATCATTTATAGATATTTTTATATTATCTATTTCTATTTCTTTTAGATCATTATTTGTATAATTAAAATATATTTGTTCATTCAAAGTTTTAAAATTATCTTTATTAATTATTAATCCATTTGTTATTTCATCAGTTAGTTTTGATAATTTATTAGGAGTTATAATTGATAAGATAGAACCTACTACTGCGAGTAATAAAGAAATAATAATTAATATTTTATATTTATTAAGTTCTTTTATCAAACGAGAAAGAGATTTTTTTAAATTTTTAGGTTTTAAATTTTTATTATTTTCATTATGCATTTAACTCATCCTCCTTTAATTGTGAAAGGGCTATTTCCTTATAAACATCACATGTTTTTAATAGTTCTTTATGTGTACCTATTCCAACACAATTACCATTATCTAACACTATTATTTTATCAGCATTAATTATTGTGCCTATTCTTTGTGCTACGATTAATATTGTTGCAGATTTAGTATATTTTTTAAGCTCTTTTCTTAATGTATAATCTGTTTTATAATCAAGAGCACTAAATGAATCATCAAATATATATATTTCAGGATTTCTTGCAATAGCTCTTGCTATAGCTATTCTTTGTTTTTGTCCTCCGGAAAGATTAGTTCCAGATCTAGCTACTAAAGAATTATATTTATTATCTAATTTTTCAATAAATTCACTTGCTTGAGCTACATTTGCTGATTCTTTTATCTTTTTTAAAGACACTTTTTTACCATTTACTTTTCCAAACCCTATATTAGAATTAATTGTACCTGAAAAAATAACTGCTTTTTGAGGAATATAACCTATTTTATCATTTAATACTTCTTCTTTATAATCTTTAACATTAATATTATCTACTAAAATTTCACCCTCAGTTACATCATAAAATCTTGGAATAAGATTAATTAAAGTAGATTTACCACTTCCTGTTGACCCAATAAAAGCAACTGTTTCACCTTTTTTAATATCAAATGAAATATCTTTTAATACATATTCTTCGGCTTTTGGATATTTAAATGAAACATTTTTAAAAGTTATTGTTCCTGTTTCTTTAAATGAAGTTATATTACCCTCTTTTAATTTAACTTTTTTATCTAATACTTCATTTATTCTTTTAGCAGATACTTGTGCTCGAGGAAGCATCATAAAAATCATAGCAAGCATTAAAAATGACATTATTACTTGCATAGCATAACTTGAAAAGACAATCATATCTCCAAATAATCCTATTTTTGAAGAAAATGAAGCATCATTTATTAAATATGCACCTACAAAATAAATAGAAAGAGTTAAAAAATACATAACTAAATACATCATTGGGGACATAATTGCAAAAGTTTTTTGATTAAACATTTGTTGTTTTGTAAGAGAAGTATTTACTTCGTTAAATTTATTTTCTTGATAATTTTCAGCATTAAAAGCCCTTACTACTCTTATACCAGTTAAGTTTTCACGAGTTACATTATTTAATTTATCAATAAGCTTTTGAACGATTTTAAACTTAGGTACAACAATTATACTAATAGTAATTAATGTAACAAGAAGAATAGCTAAAGAAACTGCTGTTATAATACTCCAGGACATATTTTTATTTAAAATTTTTGTTACAGCCCAAACTGCCGTAATTGGTGCTTTAATTAAAAGTTGTAATCCCATCCCAAGCAACATTTCTATTTGAGATACATCATTTGTAGTTCTTGTAATTAAACTACTTGGACTAAATTCTTTAATTTCTTCCATGTCTAAATCTTCAACTGTATTGAATAATTTACTTCTAATATTCATAGAAAATTTACTTGCTATATAAGATATTAAAAATCCTACGACTATAGAACAAATTAAACTTCCTAAAGCACAAAGTAACATATAACCACCATTAGTTATAATATCTTTCATCTTACTTCCTTCAGTTTGAACTAGCTTTGTTATCGTAGCCATATAATCAGGCATTTTTAATTCTAAATCAACAGATATAAAAATAAATACACATGATATTAATATTAAAAATATTTCTTTTTTTCTTAAATTCTTAAGTAATTTTATCATACAAATCCTCCCATTATTAACAATACGACATTACATTTTACTCTAAAAATATTAAAATGTCTACATATTTCACTTATATTTTACAAAAAAAATTAAAATATTATTCACCCTTTATTCTTAATATCATATAATAAATTAGATGTCAATAATAAATGATGTTGATATCGAATTTATCATTTTTATTAAACGAAAAGAACTCAAAATAAATGAGTTCTTTTTGTATTTTATATATTTAAATTATTCATTTGTTATTACATAGCGTACGGTATAATATACATTGCTGCCATAATATGTGTAATAATAAAACACTCCAGCAGATATTTTACTATTATATTCTCCACCACGAACATACCACGATTTATTTGTATCAAGAACATCATTACCATCATAATACCATCCTTTTGTTGCATACAATGCATGGCCTTGATATTCAGTTATTGTATAATTATTATAATATTTTATATCTGGTAAATCGCTAAATCCTGAGGCACTTTTTGAATTATTATAAACACCCATAACATATTCGCCACGACCACCACTCATGTCATATATACCATATATATTATTAGTTGTTGAAGCAGCTTTTCCTAGTGTTGTATTATATGCTCCGTTTGTTGCAGAACTAGAACTTCCTGCAGGAGCTCCATACCCTGTTTTATATGAACTATTATTGTTTATCCCTATATCAATACATGTTGTACTATCAGCACATCTTCCATATATACTTTGTGTTAAATATGCTACTGCTCCCCATTCATTATTTTTACTCATATGAGTATCTACTTCACTACTTACAAACCCAAAACTATTATTAGTTTGTTCCATACTTCTTCCTGCATAAAAGTAACTACTTACATTATTTACCGTTACACTTCCTAAGTTTGGTTTTATTAGTATATTATTAGCATTACTACATGTTGTAGTTGTGCAACCTAATTTACCATCAGTTGTACTCGTTTCAAACTTACCATACCAAAAACCACTTAGCTCTTTATCCCCAAAGGTAAATGCATCTATTGCTGTTTCATTTTGTTTTACAAATGTTACATCTATCGCATTAGGTTTTGATTGTGTTCCTCCATTATAATTACTTGGTGTTACTGCATTAAACCTTGGTATCCATACCCACATTGTTGTTATATCATCCATACTAATTGTTGTACCTGGTGTTGCATTTAAATAAGTTTGTCTATTTGCTTCTTTTACTGTTACAGCATTAGCCCACATTCCCTTGTATTCTCCTGTTGAACTATAACTATACCATCTATAATCTTTTTGTGAATTATTCTTATCTGCTTTTTTCCATACACTATTTGCTTCATCATAATATACTGGAATCATATTTGATGCTAAAACTGGTTTATTTGCTCCACTTGTATCTAAATTAGTTATTTCTACTGTTTCAACACTTACTTTAAACTTAACAGTACCTCCTATAATAGTTTGATGTGTTCCTCCTGATTCAAATATATTTGTTTTAGGACTTATCCATGATGTTAAACTATATTCATGTGTTTCTGTAGCATTTGTAAATATATTAGTACATAATACATAACTATTTTCATATTTATATTTAGCTAAATCTGTTATAAAAGATGGTCCATAAACTATATTTTTTGTTTTATTATTTAAATATACTTTACCTTTATCTATATTATTTAAATACTCAATATCCATAGTTAAATATACTATATAATTAATTTCTTTATTAGTTGTATTATTTACACTTACTTTAAAATTAAATACATTACCACTTGCAATACCTTCTTCATCTGTTTTTATAGTATCTCCCGTTACATTAATATTATTAGTTTCTTCATAAGTTAAAGTAAGTGATCCTATATTAATTTGATGTTGTTTATTTCCTTTTAAAACAAGATTATAAGTAGCATAACTTACTCCTACCATTAAACATAATATTCCTATAATATATAAAGTTAATTTTATATTTTTTATTTTCTTATTCTCTTCCATATATCATCCCTCTTAATTATCTACTTATATCTTACAACAAAAAAAAGACTTTGTCTATTAAAATAGGAACAAAGGCTTCATTTTTTTACTATCTTTTTCATAAACTTTATATGCTACGAGTAATTTATTATTCTTTGTAAATAAAACTATATCTTCATTATATATATTATCTATAATACAACCATTCAATACTTTCTTTTCTAAAATATCATCTACTTCTACTTTTTTATAATTTAAAATACTATTTATATCACAAAACTTATAATTATCATTTTTTATATCTTCAATTGTATAACTTTTTTTTATATCAAAATCATCTATTTTTATTCTTTTTAAACTACTCATACACATTGGTATATTAGTTACTTTACTTAAATCATTAATAAAACTTCTTATATAAAAACCTTTACTTACTTTTATAGTAAAACATAAATAACTATAATTATTTTCACTTTTCATATAAATATCATATATATCATATATAGTAACTTCTTTTTTAGGTAAAACAACTTCTTCATTATTTCTAGCATATTCATATAATCTTTTACCATTTACTTTAACAGCACTGTAAATAGGTACTTCTTGCATATATGTTTTTTCAAAAGATAATAAACTATTAATTAAATAATATTTATTAACAATAATCTCTTTATTACATACTATCTTACCTGTTATATCATAAGTAGTAGTAGATGTTCCTACAAGTACTTCTACTTCATAAGTTTTATCCTCTTTAGGAAACAATTTTTGTATTTTAGTATATTTACCTATTCCTATGACTAATAAACCTGTTGCTAAAGGATCAAGAGTTCCAAAATGACCTACCTTTTTAGTATTAAATTTCTTACTAATTATATTTACTACATCTCTACTTGTATAATTTTTATCTTTATTTATAAGTAATAACTCATTCATATAAACGCCATCCTTTTATTTTTATTTTAATATAACTGAACACCTTAGGTGTTCAGTTATATTATTTCATAATATTATTCTTATTCTTTATCAATAGCTCTTGCTAACATATATCCCCAACAAAGAGCAAATAAACTTGTTGCTACATTAATAAATGTAAATTTAAAATCTGTTAACTGAAGAAGTAATACTACAATTGATGATAAAACAAATCCCATAATAGCAAAATATGTTTTTGTTTCATATTTTTTTATTAAATTAGTAATAAGCTTAGCCATAAATACTATTCCTATTATTACACCTATTCCAAAAGGAACAAGAATTAATAAATTACTTCCTAATTTACTAAAATCTGTTATTGTAGATACTGTATAAATTATCTTATCATAATAACCTAAAACCATTAAAATAAATGAACCACTTATCCCAGGAATTACCATTGCAGAACTTGCTATAAATCCCATAAGTAATAAAAGTAAATAATCTATTATTCCCATATTAGTAAATGATATTTCTATTAAACCTGTTTTTAAAAAATTTAAAGAAATAACAAAGAAAAAAATAACAAAAAATATCAAATAATTTGTTTTACTTCCTTTTCCTTTTATTTTTCTCATAATTAATGATACTCCACCAAATATAAGCCCAATAAATAAACATAATGTTTGTGCTTTATAATTAGTTAAAGCATATGTAACGAGTTTACTTGTTGATACAATTGCTACTAAAATACCAAGAATTATAGGTAAAAGTTTTATAAAATTACCTTTTATATCTTTAAAAAAATTCCCAATTGATGAGAGTATAAGTTCATATAATCCCATAGATACTGCCATTGTTCCTCCAGAAACACCTGGAATAACATTAGCTATTCCTAAAATAAAGCCCTTAATAAAATTAATTAATCCAATTTTAACTGGATTATCTTTACTTACAACACCCATCTTATAAATCCTCCATAAACCATAATTTTAATTTATATGTTGTTCTTAAACCCTCATCTACTTTAATAATTTTATAAATAATATTATCATATTTTGTTACTTCAATATTATTACCATTTTGTTTTGTTTTATATGTTTCTTTTTTAACCACATATATTGGATTTTTTTTATTTGTTATATTTTGAAAATTAAAATACCCTAAAATAAACCAAAAAACAAGTAATAATATTATTGTTGAAAAAATAACTCCAAATAATTTTTTCATAATTTCACCTACTTACATTTATAATTTTATCATACATATTTTAAGATGTAAACAAAAGAAAAAAACATTTAGAATATACAATAAAAGTTAATTTAAGTAAGATAATATAATAAAAAACGTAAGAGTTTTAAACTTTTACGTTTTTATTATAATAACAATTAATCTATTAAATCATTACCAGATGCATCTTTTTTAATATTACCAGTTAATATAAGTATTCCTTCGATTAATCCCCAAATAGTACTAACCCAAGAAAGTAAAAATAAACTAAGTAATGTTATTAAAAGTTGTGCTATTGCTTTACCGTTATATCCAAGATAAAAATTATGAACACCATAACATCCTAAAAATATACCAAGTATTCCAGCCGTTATTTTTGATTTACCATTTACATTATCAATTTTTTTGTTTTTTCTTAAATTAACTCCACAATTTAAACATACATCTTGAACTTCATTTACTTTTTTACCACAATTAAAACAATAATTCATAAATCCCTCCGACAAATTAATTACATGAAGTACATACATCATCTAATAATTCATTTATATTTTTTCTAAGTTTTTCATTAAATAAAGTTTTCTTTTCTTCTGTCCAATATTCACTTGGTGTTCCTTCACTAATTAATGAAGTTTCATTATCATTAAATATTATTTTTCCTTTTTTTACAAATGTTACATTAGGAACAAATATTCTTTTTCTGCCTTCTTCATCATAATCTAAATAATCACTTAAAATACTTACTACTTTTTGATAAAACTCTGTATTATCATCTCTATCTTCTTTTATATTATAATAATATATTTTTTCTATTCCTTCATTTTTAGCTATTTCATTTAATAAAACAACATAAGCCTCACACCAAGGACATTCAGGAAATCCTAAATATACTATTCCTGTTCCATGTTCTAAAATATTTATTATTTCTTCTTTAGATCTATAAACAAATATATTGTCTTCACTAATACTTGTATATTCTTTACTAAATTTTATATTATCACTAACCTTTTCTTTTTTAATAAAAAAACAAACTAATAAACATAAAACTATTACTAATACTCCCAAAGCTATATATTTAATTTTCTTATCCATAATACTTCTTCCTTTCAAATTATTACTTCTTAATTGTAACACATATTATCTAATTATTCAATTTATTTACATAAATTAGATTATTTTTAACATAATAAAATTAGGTTAAAAGGAAGTGATTATTATGGAAAAAATATATAAAGTTTTAGAAGAAAATATTAATAAAATAAAATATGAATATAAATATTCTAAAGATTTAACATTTAAATATCTAAAAATAAACGCTTTAAATATATCCCTTGTTTATCTAAATACATTAGCTAGTGATGATGCGATTAATAATTATATTTTAAAAAGTTTAAATGATTTAATAAAAACAAAAAAGAAACTTAAATATAAAAATATTTTAACTTATTTTAAAAGTTTTATACCAGGAAGTAATATTAAAGAAGAAAATACTTTTAATAAATTATATGATTTAATAGAAAATGGTTTTACTTGTATATTATTTAATAATGAAGATAATTTTATTGCAGTAGAAACAAAAAAAGATTTATCAAGAAGTATAGATACTCCAAAAACAGAACAAACAATATCAGGACCAAAAGATTCTTTTACAGAAAATTATAATGTTAATATTGGTTTAATTAGAAAAAGAATTAAGTCTAAAGATTTAATTTTAGAAGAATTTTCTATAGGTAATTTAACTAATACTAAAGTTGGTATTTTATATATGGATAATATTGTTTTAGAAGAACTTTTAAATGAAGTTAGAAAAAAATTAAATGAAATTAATATAGATGGTATAATTGACGCTAGTTATATAACAGAAATACTAAGTAGTAAAAATATTGTTTTACCTTTAATAACAGAAACTGAAAGACCTGATTTAGCTACAATGTCACTTCTTGAAGGAAAAGTTTTAATTGCTGTAGATAATTCGCCTTATATGGTAATAATTCCTACCTTCTTTAGTGATTTATTTAGTGCACCAGAAGACTACTACCAAAGAAGTAAAAATGTTACATTTACAAGAATTATAAGAATAACTGCTTTTTTACTTGCTATTTTATTACCAGCCTTTTTTATAGCTATAACAACTTATAATCACGAAACAATACCACTTACATTAATAATTAATTTTGCTGCCCAAAGACAAGGTGTTCCTTTTCCTTCAATAATAGAAGCACTTTTAATGATTTTAATTTTCGAAATATTAAGAGAAAGTGATATTAGAATGCCAAGTTTAGGAGGAAGTGCTATTTCAATTCTTGGAGCAATTGTTCTTGGAGATGCCGCTGTTTCAGCAGGAATTGTATCTCCTATTATGGTAATAGTCGTAGCAACAAGTGCTATGTGTAGCTTAATGTTTTCCCATATTTCAATGGTTAATGCAATTAGATTTTGGCGTATTATTTTTATGTTATTTTCAACTATTTTAGGTTTACCAGGTTTATATTTTTGTATATTTTTATTTGTTATATATTTATCTAGTTTAAAATCATTTGGAAAACCTTACCTTTATCCATTTGCTCCATTTAATTTTCAAGGAATAAAAGATACTTTATTTAAACAAAATATTAAAAACATCAATAAAAGAAATCCTTTACTTACTAATAAAAATATAATAAGGAGTAAAAATCTATGAAAAAAATAAAAATTATTTTAATTTTAGTTTTAGCTATTTTAATAAGTGGTTGTTCTTATAAAGAACTTAATGATTTAGCTATTGCAAGTGCTTTAGGTATTGATTATGAAAATAATGAATATATTATAAGTGCTCAAATAATGGAACTAAAAAAACAAGAAAAAGAAGATACTTCAAGTGCTTTAATTTATTTAGGAAAAGGGAAAACTATTTCTGAAGCATTAAGAAATATTAGTTTAAAATATCCAAATTACTTATACTTAGGTCATCTTGAATTAATAATAATAGGAAAAGGAGAAATTAAACATGGAATTAATAACTCACTTGATTATTTTATTAGAACATCTGATGCTAGAAATGATGCTTTAATATTAGTAAGTACTAAAAATAATGCCTATGAAATAATAAATCCTAACGAAGAAACTAAAGAAGAATTCCCTGTTAAAGATATTGTAACAACAATTAAAAATAGTAAAGAAAGAAATGGACTTGTTATTGAAAAAAACTATGAAGAATTAATAAATGATTATTTAGAAAAAGGAATTAGTCAAATTTTAACAACTATTGAAAATGAAAAAGATGAAAATGATAATTATAAAGATACTATTCTTTCTAATATTGCTGTTTTTGAAAAAGGAAAATATGTAAAAGATTTAGATAAAGAAAGTGCTATTTCTTATAACTTAATAAATAACAACTTTGATAATGTATCCATTGATATTATATATAACAATAAAGATGTAAGCGTTAGTTTAATTAAGCCTAAATGTAGTTTAGATTTAAAACTAGATAATGATGAAGTAATAGTAAACATTAATATTAATGTTGAAGAAGGAGTTTTAAATATAAATGATAAAAAAAATTTATTAGATAAAAATTTTTTAAAAGATATAGAGAATATAACAAAGAAAAAAATTAATAGTTATATAAATGATCTTATAAATTTTAATATAGAAAATAACACCGATGTTCTAGGGCTTAAAAATATAATATATAAAAAATATCATAAATCTTATAAAAAGTTTAAAGATAAAAATATATATGAAATAGCAAAAATAAATATAAATACTAATGTTTACTTATATAAGTATGGAAATATATATAAAAGTTTCTCAGGAGGAAGCCATGAATAATAAAGAAAAAATTGGTACAACAGAATTAACCTTTTTAGTAATGTCTATTTGTTTAGCACTATTCCCTGCTTTTGGAACAGCAACTGTTATTAATTATGGAAAAAATGCAAGTATAATATCCATTATAATAGGAAGTATAATTGGTCTTATACCTTTATTTATGATTTTATATATAACAAAATTCACTACCGATAAAAATATTTTAGAAGTGAATGATGAAAAATTTAAAATGTTTGGAAAATTTATAAATATTTTATATTTTATTGGCATCGTCTTTATTGGTTTTTGTATTTCTTGGCAAGTAATAAATTTTACAATAAGTCATCTTTTAACAAGAACTTCTTATTATGTTGTTGGAATAATCCTTTTTTCAGTTATGTCTTATGCTATTGTAAAAGGAAATGAAGTTATTTTAAGAAGTAATTTAATTCTTACTATGCTTGGAAGTATTCTGTTTATATTTATTTTTATCTTTTTAATACCAAAGATAAAAATAGATAATTTTCTACCAATTATTAATGTTTCTAATAATTCTATTATTAGTACATCATTAATTGTTCCTTCTTTTATGGTATATCCTTTAATATCTATTCTTTGTATAAAAAAAGATGAAATTAACGATAAAAGTAAATATAATAAATCTATTATAAAAGGCTATACTTTGGTAGTTATTATAATTATTACATTTATAATTTTTATAATAGGAATATATGGATCTAATATGGCAAGTTTATTTACCTTCCCTGAATACTATATCTTTAAAAAAATAAGAGCGTTTGATTTTATCTCAAGAATAGAAAATATTGCAGCCGCCTTAATTTATATAAGTTTCTTTGGAAATATGGCATCACTTATGAATTTTGCTAAAACTTGTGTAAAAAAAGCTTTAAATCTTAAAAATGTTAGAGTAATAAATTTAGCAACTTATATTTTATCTATAATAGTTCCTATTTTAAGTATAATATTTTTTAAGAAATATCAACATTTACAAATATTAAAATATTATCCAATAATATCAAGTATTTTACTAATTGCTTTAATAATTAATTTTATTTTACTATTTATAGCAAAGAAAAAAAATAATCTTTATACTTAGATTATTTTTTTATTCTTTTTAAATTATTTTTAATATCTTTTACTTCACTTTTTATACTAAAACTATTTATTAATTTTTTAAATGTTTCTAATTCTTCATTAGTCAATTCTTTATAATTATAGATTACACTTAATTCTTCTTTTTTAATATGAGTATAACATTCTGCAACAAGTAAACCTTCTTTATATTCACCATATAAATAAAACGATAAATCATTAGAAGTTAATAAATCAGTTAATATCCTTTTATTATTTATTATTTTTTCTTCACATACTAAATATAAAGGTAATTTTTTATATAATTTTTCATCTTTATTTTTAACAAATGACTTAAAATCTAAATAAATAGGATAATCATCAATAAATTTTTCTACTATTTTTATTTTATCAAGTGGTATAAATACATATTCCATTAAAATCACCTAATTAATATAATAATTTTAAAAACACTTTTTGTCAACAATATTTTATTTTACAAAATTCACTTAATTTAATTATTTCTAATTCATTTAAGTCTTTTATGTTTATATAAAACTTATTCCCTTTTTTATATGTTTTTTTATTATTATTAAAAATAAAAAAGTCATCACTTTCTAAAAGCATTTTACTATCATAAAGTATATTTACTTTTAAATCACAAAGATCAGGAAAAAAGTCTAAATCATCTTCTTTAACACAATCAAATATTAAACCATACAAGTCATTTTGATATATTTTTATTTTATAATAACCTGATAACTTTATTTTATAAATTTTTCTTATCCTTATTAATAAATCTTTAATATTTTCTTCTATATCTTTTCTATTTTTCATATCATAATTTATTAAATATTTATTAACATAAATAATAAAATTATCATTTTTTATATCAACTTTCAAAATAATCACCCTTAAATATCTAATTTATTGTATGAAAAAAGAAACTATAATGTTTCAGTTTCTTCTTTATTTTCATTTAAATTTAATAATTCATCAAGATACTTTAAAACAGGTTCTTTACCTAAAGTTGTTTCACTTGAAAATAAAAATATATTATCTTCTTCTTTTAGTTTTAATGTATCAGTAATTAATTTTTTATGTTTTTCTCTTTTAGTAGTTGCTATTTTATCTGCTTTTGTAGCAATAATTGTAACAGGTAAATTATAATATTTTAAAAAGTTATACATTAAAATATCATCTTCACTTGGTTTATGTCTTAAATCAACCAGTAAAAAAGTTCTTTTTAAAATTTCTCGTTTTTCTAAGTATTCTTCAATCATTAATCCGAATTTCTTTTGTTCTTTTTTACTTACCGAAGCATAACCATAACCTGGAACATCAACAAAATAAAATAAATCATTTAATAAATAAAAGTTTAAATTTCTTGTTTTTCCTGGAGTACTTGATGTTCTAGCCAACTTTTTTCTACCTGTTATAGTATTAATAAAACTTGATTTACCAACATTACTTCTACCTACAAGTAAAAATTCAGCTTTTTTGTCTTCTGGATATTGACTTCTTCTAACAGCACTTACAACAAGTTCAGTTGTATTAATTTTCATATACTTCACTTTCCTTTATATAATTTTCACATGCTTTATCTAAATCTTTTATTAAATATTCAACTTCTTCAAATGAAACAAGTCTTGCTCCACTTGCAAGTTTATGCCCTCCACCATTATATTTTTCAGCAATTTTATTAATTTCAGGTCCTCGTGACCTAATAGAAACTCTTATACATCCATTTCTTGTATCCTCAGTTGCGCTTAGCCATACAAGAAGTTCATCAATATTATTAAACTCATTAATTGCACCCCCACTTGATGCTGAATCAATATCATACTTATTCATTATTTCATCAGTAATTTTAATATACCCAACACCATTTTCTGTAACTTTCATATTCATTGCCATATAACCTTTTAATCTAATTTCATTAAGAGGTCTTCTGTAAAGTTTTGCATAAAGTTTTGTTATATCAAAATTATATGTTTTTAAAAGTTCTCCGATTGAATAAAAAGTTTCACTTGTTGTATTACTAAATAAAAATCTTTCTGTATCTGAAGCAATACCTAAAAATATTATTTCTGCAATTTCTTTATTCATTTTAAGAGGTGTATTTTTAATTAAATCATAAATCATTTCTGATGCGCTTGATTTTTCTTCATCAATAAGTTCAATATCACAATATTTTTCAATAAATGGATGATGATCTATTTTAATACTGTAAGTATAATTATTAAAATCTCCAAGATCAAGTCTTTTTAAATCTGGTGTATCTACCGAAATTAATAAACAATCATCAAGACCTTCAGGTATTTTATCCATATGTCCTATATAATTAAATCTAACTGTTCCTGTCCCTATTTCATATACTTTTTTATTTGGAAAAGTAAGTTCAATAGTTTTTTTAAGAGCAGTTTGACTTGCCATAGCATCAGGGTCAACCTTAATATGTCTTGCTATTACAATATTATTATATTTTTTTATTTGTTTATAAATACTTTTATACATTAATAACACCTAAATTCTATTTAACTAAAAAGTATGTATCTTTAGCAATCATTAATTCTTCATCTGTTGGAATTACCCATACATCAATTTTAGAATCATCACCACTTATTTTAATTTCTTCTCCACGAGTATTATTGTTTTCTTCATTTAATGTAACTCCAAGAACTTTTAATCCTTCGATTATTTCTTTTCTTGTTTGAATACCATTTTCACCAACACCTGCTGTAAAGATAATTGCATCACATCCACCAAGTTCTACATAATATTTAGCAATGTAATCTATTACTCTTCTTACATACATTTTATTAGCTAAAATACATCTTTCATTTCCCTGTTTTATACCATCTTCAATATCTCTAGCATCACTTGATACACCACTTATTCCTAAAAGACCACTTTCTTTATTTAAAATAATATCAATTTCACTTGATGTTTTTCCTAATGTTTTTTCCATATATGGAATAATCGAAGCATCAATATCTCCAGAACGTGATCCCATAACAAGCCCTGCATTTGGTGTAAATCCCATTGAAGTATTAAGACATTTGCCATTTAATACTGCACTTATACTTCCACCATTTCCAATATGACATGTAATTAATTTAGTATCATTTCTTCCAAGAATTTCATTCATTCGCATAGAAACATATCTATGACTTGTTCCATGGAAACCATATCTTCTTACATCATATTTTGTATACCATTCATATGGAACTGCATATAAAAAGTTTTCTTCAGGCATTGTTTGATGGAATGCTGTATCAAAAACTACTACTCCTTTTGCATTAGGAAGTGTTTCATTTGCAGCTTTTATACCTGTTATAGTCGCAGGATTATGAAGTGGCGCAATTGAAATATATTTTTCTAAATCGCTAATAACTTCTTCATCTGCAAATACTGCTTTATTATATAATGCTCCACCTTGAACTGCACGATGACCGATTCCTTTTATTTCTTCTAAACTAGTAACAACTTTATTTTCTAAAAGTTCACTTACTAAATAATTAAAAGCATCTTTGTGATTTTTTAATTCTACTTCTTTTTTAATCTTTTCTCCATTGTATTTAATTGTATAAAAACTACCTTCTATACCTATTCTTTCAAATACCCCAGAAATTAATAAATTTTCTTCAGGCATTTCATATAATCTAAATTTAAGTGATGAACTACCTGCATTAACTGATAATATTTTCATATAAATTCCTCTTTTCTACATAACTATAATAACATAAAATATGTAAAATTTCCAATAAATATTTGTTTAACTTGTTATAAATAATATTTTATAATATAATTAAAGTATAAAAAGGAGGAAATATATGAAAAAAAATAAAATACTTGTTACATTTTTAATTATATTTGTTGTAATTTCATTCTTACTTGGAAGTTACATCATTTATAAAGAATACTTTAAAGATAACAAATGTGATGATCCAAAATCAGAAATTAAGGAAAATACTAACTATGTTGTTGATTTAGTAAATGTTAAAAAAGAACCTAAATATGTAGGGACTTGTAATCTTGACCCCAGAAAAGGTAATATTGATATTAAATTACCTAAAATTAATATTGATACTGCCAATGCAAAGAAACTTAATAATTTAATTCAAACAGATTATAAAAAAGAATATGAAATCTCATCTAAAGATGAAACTGATATAGCTTTTATTGATTCTTCATATAAATATGTCGTTAGAAATAATATTATTTTCTTATATGTTGAATCTACTTTAAATAAAGGTTGTGGTACAGGTAGTACAACACATAAAAACTATTATTTTGATATTAAAAATGATAAAATCTTAACAACTGAAGAAGGATTTAAAAAAGCAGGATATTCTTTAGATGATTTAAGAACTGAAGCTTATAAATCATGGAACTATCAATATACATGTGAAAATGGAGAAGTTAAAACTGCTAATGAAAGTATTTCTCCATGGGATATAACTTTTGATATGTGTGATAAAAATGCATGTGGATGCGGATTAAAAATTATTAATGAAAATCTTTTAATATATTATATTAAAGAATGTGCTTAAAACTTTAAAAAATGCAAAATTAAATTTGCATTTTTTTATTTGCAAGTAACAACTAATCTTAAATCATCACTTACACAAGTAAGAAGAATAATAACTCTTTCATCACCTCCTTCAAATATAGAATAATCATCTTTTTTAATTATTTTTTTAGAAACAACTTTATACTTATAAGTATAAAATTTACTTCCAATAATTACCTCATCACCTATTTTAAGTTTATTTAAATTTTTAAAAACATAAATATTATTATGACCTGCTAGTAAAGTTATACCTGTTTTACTATCAAGATCTTTTAAATCTTTATATAACCCTACAACATTTTTATTTAAAATATTATCGCTTGTGCCTAACATAATAAATTTATTTATATTATATCTATCTATTTTTATATATCCTATATAATTATTATTTTTCATTAATAAATCTTTCTCTTTTATTATTGGTGGCGTTTTATAATTATTTTCTATTTTTGTTGTTATTATATAATTTTTATTATAATTATATTTAAAATAATTATATATTGCTATACTACTTACTATACTTAACATAATTATTAATACTAATTTAATTATCTTTATACTTTTTTTCATATAAACCAATACTTATATTTATTAATATTATAATTATTCCACTTAAATAATTTATATTTATAGATTTACTTGTATTAGGCATTTCTATTTTATTATTTATAACTTCAAAAGTTAAAAGTTCATTATTTAATATCTCAAACTCTATTATTTCATCATTTTTTATATAACCATAAGGAGCTTTTAACTCTTTTAAATAATAACTTCCTGCTTTTATATTCTCTATTTTTATAATTCCTTCGTTATTAGTTGTTTCTTTATAAATTAAATTATCATTGTTATCATATATTCCAAATGTAGCATCTTTTAAAAGATTTAAATTATTAGATTTTTTTATTATTTCAATATTACCTAATATTCTTTCATTTTCTAAATTAAAATCATATATTTTACCATTTTCTTTTATTTCAAAATAATGTTTTGTATTATCTAATTTATAATACTTAGGACTTTCTTTTTCTACAAAATAATACTTTCCAAGTTCCATATTTTCTATTTTTATAATACCTTTATTATTAGTTGTTTCTTCATATAATAGATTATCATTATTATCATAAATCATAATAACAGCATTACTTAAATTTGTTTTAGTATCTTTATCTATTTTATTAATTATTAAAGTTGGCTTTTTAATATTTTTTAAATTATAAATATAATCTTTACTTTCTTCGATAATAACTTCAAAATCATTAGTAAATATATAATTTTCTTTTCCTTTAGTTTGTTTTATTTTATATTTGCCATATTCTAAAGTTTTACTTGCCTTACCATTTTTATTAGTTTTTAATGAAGATATTAAATTATCATTATTATCATAAATATCAAAGCAAGCACCTTCTTCACTTACATAATCATAACCACTTCCACCATATAACTTATTTATAATAAGATTACCTTTTATTTTATTATTCTCTATAGTAATAATAGGTTTATTATTTTCTTTTGATATTTCAAAATAATACTTTTTTTCATTTAATTCATATCCTCTTGTAGGAGTTTTTTCTTTTAAATAATAACTTCCATTTTCTAATGTAATTATTTCTTCTTCTTTAGTTATTTCTATATCTTTTATTAAATTATCATTATTATCATATAAAGATATAATACTCCCTATTAAATTATCATTAAATGTTTTTTCATCCTTATCAATTTTTTTTAAAATTAACTCTCCATCATAAATATTCACATTAACATAAGATGTTTTATAATTATTAACATTTCCTCTTGTTATAACATCCTGAACATTACTACTTTTAAGAAGATAAAAATCATTACTTACTTCTTGTTTTTCCAAGATAAGTTTTTCTTTCGTTTTCTCAAGCGCTGTTATTTCTAATTTATTATCTTTTTTAATAACTTTAATATTATTAGTTGATTTAATATTAAACTTATATAAAACATTATTTGTATCTTCTAAAGTTATTTTATCTCCCACGAAAAGATTTAATTCTTCACTATCAAAACTTGGTAATACAGAATGATTATAAACAAGAGTTAAAAGTTCACTAACTTCATTAAAATGTAAACTTGCTTTTATTCCTCCATACCTACCTGTTTTAAACGTCCAAGTAACATCAGGTCTTATTGTTCGCCATATTAATACTTGTGTTATTCCATACCATTTTTTTGATGTATGATTATATTTTTCATCTTTATAACCATATCCATAATAAGCAAGTAATTTTATTCTTGTTAATGTGTTTTCATCAATTTTTAGTTTACTTATAATATCTTTTTCACTTACTATTTTATTATAACTATTGGCTTTACTTTCATTTAAAAAAGGCATATGTGTTGCAGGGTCTATACAATAATAAATATATTTATTAGCAGTAGATTTTATAATCCATCCATTATAATCAAGACTATTATAAGTTACATCTTTGGCAAATACATCTACCCCACTTAAAGTATATCCATCCATATAAATTTTTCCATCATTTGCAAGTACATTTATATTTATACTAAACAAACTTATTAAAAATATTATTATTTTAAAAATTAATTTTTTCATATTATTTCTCCTTTCAAATTAATTTTGTCTACTAGACTAACACACTAAAAAATGCTTTGCAAATGGCTAATTTTCACTTTTTCACCACAAAAAAAGACGAATTATTAAAATTCATCTTAGAGCAATTTTTAAAATTAGCACCATAAAAATTATCATATTTTGTCGAAGCACTTAATTTACCCTATTTTTAAATTTTTTTATTATTTTGTATAAATTTCATATCTGTTTGTAGGATTATAATAAAATTCACTATATTTTATAAGCATTTTAATTCCTTCATCTATATTAAAACTATATAATGTATCTTCACTAATAAAATATAAATAATTATTTACTAACTTTATATTACTTATATCTTTTATATTAAATAAAATCATTTTATTATCAAAAAACTTATTATAATAAATCATATTATTGTTTTTATCTAAATAATAATAATGATTATCATTAACAAATAACTTTTTATAATCAAATGAAACATCTTCTTGTTTTTCATTAAAAATAAGTTTATTTTCTTTAAAATCATATAAATTTCTTTTAATAAATTTATCATTATCATAAAATAAAGCTTCTGTATTACTTATTTTTTCTATTTTATTTTTTTTAGGATTTAATTTATATTGAATTAAATTATCAACATCAAATAAATATAATTTATTATCTATTACTCCATTGTTATAATAATCATTTGTTATTTTTTTATCAAGTTTCAATGTTTTTATTCTATTGCTTGTCATATTAATTATATAAAACTTGCTAAATTTATATTTTTCATCATAATCAGGTAAAACATAATACTTACCTACTTTTACTCCTAAATTATTAACATAAGTATCATTTTTAAATATATCTAACATCTGTTGTTTTTTATTATTAAATGTATAAAAACCATTATATTTCCATACATATATATATGTATCTTTATTTATATTTTCATAATATGAAATAACATTACCCATATTCTTTTTTACATCATTATTGATCCAAGAAGAATTAAAATATCCTTTTTCTTGTAAATATGCTGTAAAATCAGTTAACTCATCTTTAAAATAATTATAATGATATATATTATTATCTTTAGAACAAATAATGTTATAAAATTTATTATTTTTTAGAATTGGATAAATACATACTAAATCATCTTTTTCATATACTAAAATATCTTTTATTACTTTTTTAGCTTTATAAAATTTATTATCATAAGAGAAAGTTATATTTTTATTTTTATACTCTATATCAAATAAATAATTATTATTTTTATATGTTTCATTTATTTTTATTTTTTCTTTATTATTAACTACTATATAATTAACATTATGTTTAGTTTTAAAAATAAATAATATTAATTGTAAAAAAAGAATAATTATAATTAAAAGAATAATTTTTTTTATTAAATCCTTCATATACTTCAACTTCCTAACTCTATAATTAAATTTTATCAAATATTTATTATAAAATAAAGAAAAAGAAGTTATTTTTCTTCTTTTTCTCTTCTGGCATATTTTTTCTTTTCTTTCATCATATATTCTGTTACACTTGTTTCAATTTCATCAAGTGATTTTTTACTTAAATTAGAGATAAATACAACTTCTTTTATCGTATCTATTTGTACTTTTCCCCAAATTAATCCTGAATATACAGTTAAGTCATTAAACATATCTGGTGTTATGGAATATAAGAAATATCCAAATAATACTCTTTTTGTAGCAATGATTAATCTTCTGTTAGTAATCACAAAAACATGAGTCGAAATAATATCATAAAAATGATTATTTTTTTGCCCTGCAAAAGCATATAAAACTTTTTCTCCTTGGTTTAAATGCTTTTCTACTACTTTTGAATGAGCCTTTAATCTCCATGCGATAGTACTAGGATATTTTCTCTTAAAATTTAGAATTTTTTCATAAACGCCATTGTTCATTACTTAATCACCCCATTTTTTAATAAAAATTCATAAATACCAGTTTCTTCAACATAACCGTTTAATACATCAATAAGCTTTCCATCTTTATATAATAATGTTAATGGAGTTCCCCACTCATTTTCGGTTAAATATTTTTCTGATTCTTTAAACTTGTTCCAATCTTCGCCAATGAATTTATCTGTATCAATATAATATAATGTTATATTATAATCTTTCGCAGCACTTTTCATATTAGGTTTAAACTTTTGACACCAACTACAAGTTTCTCTTCCTATAAATACTATATGATTTCCTTTACTTTTTATTAACTTTAAATAATTATCAATATCAACTTCCACTAAAGTATTATCTAAAATATTTTGATTAATAAATTCATTTGTTAAAGAAAATTTAGAAAAATCTTTTTTATATATTTCTTTTTTTCCATTATTTATAAAGATTAACTTTTCTGTTTCATCTTTATCTAATATTTCTTTTTTCTCTTCTTCAGTTAGACTACTTGAATCAATATATCTTATTTTAACATTATTTTCACTAGTAAAACTTTTTAAACTTTTTAAACTATCACTAGATTCATTCCCAATAAATACTACATAATTACCATTACTTGAAGAAAGATTTAAATATTCATTATAATTTGTTTTCTTAAAGTTTTTGTTTTCTGCTAGAGATGATAAGAAAAATAATCCTCCAAGTAATAAAACGACAAGAACAATTCCCAATATTATTTTTACATTTTTATTCATAATTTTTACCTCCATATAAATAGATTATAGCATATATTTTATTTATTTTAAATAGTTTTAATATCTATATTTTCTATAAAAGTGGTTATAATAATGAAGATAAATCAAAATTTTAACTTTTTTTATAAAAAGATATTGACATTTTCATTCTTTTATCATAGAATTAAATATGCCTACAGTTTTTGTAGTTAATTGCAGATGTAGTTTAATGGTAGAACCTCAGCCTTCCAAGCTGACTACGTGGGTTCGATTCCCATCATCTGCTCCAAATTGATATTTGATCGAACTATATAGTTCGATTTTTTTTATGAATAAATTTTAAATATATATTTATTATTTACTAATTAAATAATAAAGGTACATTGCCATATATTATTATTCTTAATATTCCAACGACTATTAAATGTAATGGATAGTATAAATAGAAAAACCACTTCATCCAATTTAACTTTCCCTTTTCTCCATTGTAATTTTTTAATAAAGGATATACTAATACTACCGCTAATGTAATTAATCCATAAGCCTTATTTACAAATAAGAATGAAACAATTGCATAAATTAAAACCCAAAAACTCATGCTTAACATTTGTTTTTTTAAATTGCCTCTATTTTCATACATAGATAAAATTGCCATTACTGCTATAGAACTCCAGTCTGCAGAAAAAGTAATAACATTTATTAAAATAATTAATATCCACTTTTGCCAATTTTTTAAATTGTTTTTACCATTTACAATATAAAGAGCAACTACCGACCAAGCAAGTGACCACATAATGCTTGTTTGATTAAATATATTTCCTGTAGAAAATGGTATATAGTTTATTCCAAAAGCAAAACAATATGCAAAATGAGATATTATTGCAAAGATAAATAATCTTAAAATATATTTTTTTAAATTTTTTGTATAATAAAATCCTTCACAAATAAAGAAAAACATAATTGGTGCCGTTAATCTACCAATTATATGCAAAATAATTGAAATTATATTATTTTGCATACCTGGATAGATTAAATCTGCAATATGATCTATTGTCATTGCTATTATTGCTATTAATTTTAAATGATTAGAATTAAGTTTTTTCATATATTATCCTCTTTTTAAATTTAATTTTTTTAAAAAACAACAAATTTTAATTGTTGTTTTATTCATCAAAGAAATCATCAAAGAATTGATCGTCACTTATACCTTTTGTATAATTTACAAATGGTTCTTCATTAAGTTTTATATCCTTATTATCTGTAGGATTAGAAGTTTGTTTTTCCTTATCAAATTCTTTTTCTTTATTACTAATTGGTTCAATTTCAATAATCTGCTTTTCTTTTGGAAGTTTTTGTTTTTCTTTTTCTTTTTCAAGTTTTTCTTCTTCTTCAAGTTCAGCAATTTTTTCATCAATCTTTTTAACCAATTCATCGACATTAAAACTTTCTTTAGGAATAGATGATGTTTGTTCCATAAATGGATTACCAACCATTCCTCCAAAAGGGTTAGAAGTATTATTATCTAACATACCCATAAATTTATTTTTTTGTTGTTCTTGAACGAAACTTTTTAAATCAAAAGTATGAATAGGTTGTTTTATTCTTGTTACAAACTCATCTGCTGGATACTTAGCAGTCCCCCAATCAATTTTCCAATTAGGTTTAAGTTTTGTTTTAAATGGTCTTGTTCTTGTTTTTATTACAATAGCTTCATTTTCTTTCATAAGTTGAAGTTCACTTACTGTAATAAGTGGTGTTGATGCTGTTTTATCATCTTTTTTAGATTTTTTCTCACCACATAATTTACTAATTTCTTCAAGTGCTGCTAGTTCTGTTGTTAATAAATAGACTAAATTATTACAATTACTTCTTATTGTTTGTGCCACTTCTTTTCCATATGTTGCTTCAAGACCTGCAAAGTTTTGAATAATCATTGTAAGTCTTATATGTCTAGAACGTGCTGCTGCAACCATTGTTGTTATATCTTTTAAAGGTGGCATATTTTGAAATTCATCAAGAATAAAGTTTGTTCTAATAGGAAGGGCTCCTGTAGATGTTTCTTGAGCTGTCCCTATTAATGTTTCATAACATTGTTTTACAAATATTGTAGCAAGTGCATGATATGTTTTCTTTTCATCTTGAATTATCATAAATACAGCTGTTTTTTCTTTTCCTATTTTTGTCATATCAAAATCACTTGTTGCTAACATTTCACTTAAATTTTCACGGGAAGCAAATAATCTTATTTTTTGTTTAAATGTTGATAAAATACTTGCTTTTGTTTCTTCCGCTGCCATTACAGTACCTGAAGCGCAAGTATAAGCAGCACTAGCAGGATCTTTACTATTAAAATACTCTTTTATATAAGAACTTCTTGCTCCAAATTTTTCTTCCCCAATTGTTGTCATAACAGAAATACTATTAATATTTACTTCTTCTTCTTTAGCATCTTCAAATAATCCTAAAGCAAGTCCTGCAAAATAATCGGCAGATGTTTTTTCCCAAAATGCATCTTTATTTCCACCCTCTTCATAAAGAATATTACTTGCAACGTCATCTAGAAGTTCCATTGCTTTATCAGTATTTCCTTCTTTATAAAGTTTATATGGAAGAGCAAGTGGATTCCAACAATTACCTCTTTGTGGATCACGGAAGTTTAAAACAATTATGTTATAACCCAAAGCTTTTAAAAGTCCTGCATGTTCTTTATATATTTCTGCTTTTGGGTCTGTTATAATCATTGATTCTCCATTTTTTGCTAGAACTTTAACCATTGGATGAACTATATCTTGCGTTTTTCCTGCACCAGTTGAACCAATTACAATATTATGACTATCTCCATTATCAACCCATATACTTTTACCATCATTTATCAAAGGTATACCTGATGCTTTATATACCTCATCTTTTATATTTATTTTAGATAGTTTTTCCTTCATTTCTTTATCAGTACACCATCTTGAATACCCTTTATCATCTTTTTCTCCTGAAGATATACCAAAGCCTTTTTCAGTTTCAAAAAAATATGATTTTACTCCTGTAAATATTACAATTACTACCCCAATATAAAATATAATAGTAGCAGCTAAATACTTAAATGTAAAAGCAGGAAAAGGATTAAATCCCCAAAAGTTCCCAGATTTTAATTCACTTCCTATCGGAGGATTACCTGCTAAAGTAGCTATATTAAGAACTGCAATTGCCACTATATATAATAAAATAATAGCAAACAAAACAAATATTAACCAATCTTGTGGTCTTGCTTTAAATTTTAATTTCATGATTTCACCCTCATTTAATAATAAATCTATAATATATTTTATCAAATAACTTATTTAAAGTCTATAAGTTAAACTTATTTTATAAAAAAAGTGAATAAAATTTTATTCACTAATTTTTTTAAAATAATTATATTTTAACGTTAAATCATTTTTCTTTGCAATTTCATTTATTAAAATATTTTTTCTTTCTAAATCTTCTTTACTAATATATTTTTTATTAGTAATTTTTCCACCCTCAACATAAACATTTCCATCATACCAAGAATAATCACTAAACACTACAATTGACTCATAATTTTTACCCAAAGCATCTTGTCCTAAATAATAATTAGGATTATATTCAATTCCAAATAAATTTAATACAGTTGGTAAAATATTTAATTGTGATGTTACCTTATTAATCGTTTTTTTAATATTTCCATTATCATAAATAAAAAATGGTGTCTTATTAATTAAATTATTTGATGTGTTTTTATATTTATTTAAAATCGTTTGATCTTCTAATGTATATAAATAATGATCCGAAAACACCACTAAAACAGTATTATCTAAAAGATTATTTGCCTTTAATTTATCTAATAATAATGATACAAAATAATCTGTTTCTTTAGCTTGTCTTCTTGCACATTCTTCTTCACTCATTTGTTTAAATGGAACATCTAAATCTTTATTATCTTCTTCATAAAGTATTTTACATACTCCCCTTGTATTATTAAAAGGAATATGTGGTGAATAAGTAATTATATAATCAACAAATAACTTTTCTTTATTAAACATAAGATTAGAATATTCTTCATTAAGAATAAGCTCTCTATCTAATGTATTTTCTCCATTTGTATATTTATACATATCAATTAATCCATAATAATTATCATAATTCCAATTTTTATAATTTATTCCTCTAGAATAATATTCTTTTTTATTCATATGAAAAGCATTAACACTATAATCTAAAGATTTAAACATATTAGGAAGAGAATATGGAAAATAATTATTATTAAATGAATAAGCATTTTTATTATAAGAATAAGGTACAATAAATCCTGTATTAACAGCAAATTCACTATTAAAAGTTGAACCTCCTCCTGTATAAAATGAATAATGATTAGTAAAATTAATACTATTATTTATCATATTATATAAAGTTGGTGTATCTTTTTTTGTTATTAACCAATTATCCATACCTTCAAGTTGTAAAAATATCACGTTTTTGCCTTTAAACTTTCCTGTATAACTATTTTTTATACTTTTTACTTCTTTATTATATATATCTTCTAAAAACTTTAAATCATCATCATTTTTTTCTTCCCTTTTAATAAAAGTTACATAAAAATTTCTAAAAGTATACTCATATAATCCACTAAGTCTAAGACTCTTATTATTATCATTATATAATTCATATATATTTCTTGGATTTTTCCATGTATTCCATACTAAATCATCATTAGAAAAGCCTAAAAAGAAAGGCAATATTGTATGAACTATAATAAATATTATAAAAATTTTTATCAATTTTTTATTATCATTATTATTCTTACTTTCTTTTTTTACTTTATCTATACTTTTATAACCTAAGATAATTAAACAAATAATTATTATTAAAAATATATAAACAAAAATATTACAATTTTTTAAAGCTGATAAAAAATATGGTGAGCCTTCACTTACTGAATCAAGTAAGTTAAAGCTAAAATAGTTTGATGTCATTGAATAATATACATTGTTTACTAAATACATAATAACAAATAATATATTAAAAAATAAATAACTTATTTTACCAACTTTTTTATTTGTGTTTAATACTATTCCTAAAAATAAATATATATATAATAAAGTAAATAAATTAGGAAAAATTCTATAAACTTTATAAAATCCTATTGAATTACCAAATACTCTTGTTACAACATCCATTACTATAAAAGGAAGAGCCATATATATTATATTTTTATTTTTTATAATTAATTCTTTTAATAAATTTAAATATTTTAATATAAATCCTTTTACTTCTTTCATTTCACTCACCGTAACTAAAATTATAACATTTTTTATTAATAAAAACAAATAGAAAAAAACTATTTAAACAAATAGTCTTCTCCTTTTTGTATTTCTGTAAAAGACAAATTATTGAAATTTTGTTGTCTTAAAACTTCATATACTGCAATGGCAACAGAGTTTGAAACATTTAAACATCTTACATTAGAACTCATCGGTATTCTTATACAATTATCTAAATTATCTTTTAATATTTCAAGTGGTATTCCTGTTGATTCTTTACCAAAAATTAAATATATATTATCAAAAGTATTTGAAAAATCAAATTCTGTATGATTTTTTTTACCATATCTTGTAAAGAAATAATATTTTCCTGGGTTTTTACTTTTAAAATCTTCATAATCAATATATTTTTCATAATTTAATTTATCTAAATAATTAACACCATATCTTTTTAAACTATTATCATTTAAAACAAAACCAAGTGGTTCAATTAAATGAAGCTTAGCATTTGTAGCTACACAAGTTCTCATTATATTTCCTGTATTTTGAGGCATTTCTGGTTCATATAATACTATATTTATCATTTTTCATCTTTTCCTTCTAAAGTTTTATATTCATTATATCTATTTATTGCATTAATTTTATTTTGTTGTAATAAACTATTTTTTTCTTCTTCATTAATTGAATATCTATTTTCTCTTTTAAATATTTCGTCATATTTAGTAAAATCTGCTTTACTATCAAGCGTAAAATCTTTTGTTTCAGGATTATACCTAAATAGTGGGAAATAGCCACTTTCTGTTACTAATTTTTGTTCTTCAATAGATGATTTCATACCAGTTTTAATCCCATGTGCAATGCAAGGAGCATAACAAATTATAATTGATGGTCCATTATATGAAGCAGCTTCAGTTAATGCTTTTATTGTTTGCATATAGTTTGCTCCTAAAGATACTGTTGCAACATATACATTTTTATAATTTAAGGCCATTTTAGCTAAATCTTTTTTAGCTGTTTTTTTACCGGAACTAGCAAACTTAGCAGTTGCTCCCATTCTTGTTGACTTTGAAGATTGTCCTCCAGTATTAGAATAAACTTCTGTATCTAAAACTAATATATTAACATTTTCATTATTAGCTAAAACATGATCTATTCCTCCATAACCAATATCATAAGCCCAACCATCTCCTCCAACAATGAAAATAGTTTTTTCTTTTATATATTTTTTTAATGGAATTATTTCTTTAAAATCTTCATAATCTAAATTATTATATACTTCTTCTGCCACTTCTTTAGAATATGATTTTAAATATTTATCTATTAATTTTTTATTTTTATTATTAACTTTATTTTTATATTCCTTAAATATTCTTTTTACTTTTTCATGCATAAAGTCTTCGCCTACACGAATACCATAACCAAATTCAGCATTATCCTCAAATAATGAATTAACCCAAGGTACTGTATAAGGCATACTTGGAATACTAGCACCATATATTGAAGAACACCCTGTAGCATTTGCTATCATTAAATCATCCCCAAAAAGTTGTGATAAAAGTTTTAAATAAGGTGTTTCGCCACATCCCGCACATGCTCCACTAAACTCAAATTTAGGTTTAACAAATTGACTTCCTTTAACTGTGTTTATTGGTAAAACATGTTTTTCACTAACTTTTTGTAAATAATTATATCTTTCTATTTCTTTTTGTCTTGCTTCAAGATTTTGTTTTTTTAAAGTTAGTGCTTTAGTAGGACAAACCATACTACATAAAGAACATCCCGTACAATCAAGAGCAGATATTCCTATTGTAAAACTTAAATTATTATCTTTTATTTTAGCATCCTTTAAACTTTCTTTAACAATTGATGGAGATTTATTTACTTCATCTTCGTTAAGTAAATATGGTCTTACTACTGCATGAGGACATACTAAACTACACATATTACACATTATACATTTATCTTTATCATAAGAAGGAATATTATTAGATAAATCCCTCTTTTCTAAGACTGATGTTCCACATTCAAATACCCCATCTACATTAGAATTAAAATCACTTACCTTTATTAAATCATATCTTGCATGTTCTAATTTAGAATATAAAGTATTATCTACTTTTTCCATTTTTATTTTAGAATCTATTAAAGATATATCAACTTTTTTCAAAGAAGATAAAGAAGAATTAATTGCATTAATATTACTATTAACAACATCAATACCTTTTTTACTAAAATTAAATTTAATAAGTTTTTTCATTTCTTTTTTAACAAAACTCATATCCATATTCATTAAACTTAATATAGCAATTTCCATTATCATACTTATTTTATTTGGTATATTATTTTCATATGCTATTTTATTAGCATTAATTATATAAAAATTAATCTTCTTTTCTTTTAGTTTATTAATTACTTCAGTTGGTAAAACTTCATTTAAATTATTTACATCTTTTTCTGTATTAAGTAAAAATATTCCATTTTCCTTTATATTTTTTAAAACATCATATTTTTTAAGATAAGAATCTTTAGAACACACAACCATATATGGATTTATAACATAATATGGACTATTTATTATTTGTTTACTAAACCTTAAATGTGATTTAGTAACACCACCTGATTTTTTACTATCATATTCAAAATAACCTTGAACATAAGAAGGTGTCTTTTCTCCGATTAAAGTTAATATATTTTTACTAGTAGTTACCATTCCATCAGAACCATAACCATATATTAATACTTCTTTACTATTACTTTTAAATACTTTATTTGTAGGAGCAAGTGATATATTATTAACATCATCATTTATACCAATTGTAAATGTTTTTAAAGCTTTATTATCTAAATACTTATAAACGGCATCAATATCATTTTTAGTTGTATTTTTACTAGAAAGACCATATCTTCCTCCCACTACTTCTATTTTTAAATTATGTTTTTTTATTATTTCTACAACATCTAAATATAATGGTTCTCCATTAGAACCTGGTTCTTTTGTTCTATCAAGTACTGCTATTTTTTTAACAGATTTAGGTAAAGCATTTAAAAAATATTTATCTGAAAAAGGTCTATATAAATGTACTTCAATTAAGCCAAGTCCTTTTTCTTCATTAATTACTTCTTTTATTGTTTCACAAACACTACCCATTGCTACGATTACTTTTTTAGCATTTTTATCTCCATAGTAATTAAATGGTTTATAATTAGTATTTATTTTTTTATTAATTTTTTCCATATAATCATTTACAATATCTACTAATTTTTCATAATATTTATTTCTTGCTTCAACCGCTTCAAAATAAACCATATCTCCTTGATTAGTTCCTCTTGTTGTAGGATTATCTATATCAAGAGAATTTTTTCTAAAATTTTCTAACGCCTTATAATCTATTAATTCTTTAAATATTTCATTATCTATAACATTTATCTTATTATATTCATGACTTGTTCTAAAACCATCAAAAAAATTAATAAATGGTACCCTTCCTTTTATCGCAGATAAATAACTTACTCCCGTTAAATCCATAACTTGTTGTACACTACTGGAAGCTAAAATAGCAAATCCTGTTTGTCTTGTACTATAAATATCGCTATGATCTCCCATAATAGATAAAGCATGTGTAGCAACAGTTCTTGCTGCAACATTAATAACACAAGGTAAAAGTTCTCCTGCTATCTTATACATATTAGGAATCATAAGAAGTAATCCTTGACTTGCTGTATATGTTGTTGCTAAAACACCATTTTGTAAAAGGCCATGAACCATACCTATTGCTCCTGCTTCACTTTGCATTTCAACTACTTTTACAACATCACCAAACATATTAGTTTTACCACTTGCACTATACTCATCAACTTTTTCAGCCATAGTAGAAGCTGGTGTTATTGGATATATTCCTGCTACTTCTGTAAAATTATAAGATACATAACTACATGCACTATTTCCATCCATTATTTTTTGTTCCATAAAACACGTCCTTTCAAGATTTATACATATTAATTATACAATAAATAAAAGAAAAATAAAATATTTATCTTTACTAGTTAAAAATATTATAAACAAAATTTTAACTTTCATAAAATATATTAGATAAAATAAATTAAAGTAAAAACTTCATATATTTTATCCTCGTTACTTAACTTCATTATTATTCACGTATAATAATTAAAATAATAAAACATTCCCTATATATACTTTAATTATTTTTTATCATAAAACATCATTATATTTAGTGATGTTTTTCTTCTTACTTGAATATTATTTAAAGAGGAAAAAGAATATGAAAAATTTTATAAAAGGTTTTTTTGTAGGCATAGCAAACATTACTCCTGGGATAAGTGGAAGTGCTTTACTTGTAAGTTTAAATTTATATGAAAAATGTATAAATTCAATAAGTAATATATTTAAAGATTTTAAAAAAAACTTTACTTTTTTACTTCCTATAACATTGGGAGTATTTATTGGAACATTTTTATTTAGTAATATTATTTTTTATTTTTATAATAATTATAATATTATAACTACTCTTGTTTTTGTTGGTTTTATCTTTGGTACAATTCCTTCTTTATTTAAAGAAGCTTCTAAAAAAGGATTTAAAAAAAGATATATTTTAATATTTATATTTACATTTTTTATAGGAATACTATTTTTAAAATGTAAAACAAATAACATTGTTACAAACACAAATATTATTTATCTTTTAATAATAGGATTTGTAATTGGTTGTTCTATGATAATACCAGGGATAAGTTCTACCGTTATTTTAAGTATTTTAGGTTTTTATAATATTTATTTAAATAGTATTAACACTTTAAATATTAACTTTTTAATTCCTATTTTTATAGGAATAACTATATCTATATTTTTATTATCAAAACTAATAAATTTTTTATTAAATAAATATTTTGGTTATACTTATTTTGCAATTCTTGGATTTGTAATATCTACAATACCAGGATTAATAAATTATAAAATTGTTTTTAATAATGATTTAGTAATAGGTATTATATTAAGTATTATTGCTTTTATTTTAACAAATAATCAATTAAAAAAACAAAACTAAAAGTTCTGTTTAAGTAAACTATTTAATTCAACTGCATATTCTAAAGGTAATTCTTCTCTAAACTTTTCAGCAAACCCAAGAACAATAAGTTCAATTGCTTTTTCTTTAGGAATGCCTCTTGATTCAAGATAAAAAAGTTTATCTTCACTTATTCTTGATACAGTTGCTTCATGTTCGATAAAAGATAATTTATTTTTTACAATATTATTTGGGAATGTATCACTTTTTGATAAATCATCTAAGATTAAGGTATCACATTTTACAATAGAATTACTATTAGTTGCATTAGTATCTATATATACCTTGCCTCTGTAATTAGAAATGCCTCCTAAACTTGCAATACTTTTAGAAATAATATTACTAGTTGTATTTTTCCCTAAATGTATCATTTTAGCACCAGTATCTTGTTCTTGATTGTTTTTAGCAACACTTATTGTAATACAAGTACCACTTGCGTTATCTCCTTTTAAAACACAACAAGGATATTTCATTGTTTTATAAGAACCAATATTACCATCAATCCATTCCATTTTACCAGAAGTTTCTACCAAAGCCCTTTTAGTAACTAAATTATAAACATTACCACTCCAATTTTGAATTGTAGAATAACGACAAGTACTATTTTTACCAACATATATTTCAACAACTGCCGCATGTAAATTACTTGATGTATAACTTCTTGCCGTACATCCTTCGATATAATGAAGACTACTATTATCATCTACTATTATTAAAGTTCTTTCAAATTGACCTAGTTTTTCACTACTAATTCTAAAATAACTTTGAAGAGGTCTATCTAAAGTAGTATTTTTAGGTATATAAATAAAACTTCCTCCTGAAAAACAGCTTCCATTTAATGCTGTAAATTTATTTTCATCATATTTTACTATTTTAGAAAAATATTTTTTAACAAGTTCGGGATATTTTTTAAAAGCATCTTCAATTGAAGTAAATATAACTTTTTTTTCTTCAAGTTCTTTTATCATGTTATGATATATTACTTCACTTTCATATTGAACTCCCATTCCATCAAGATTTTTTTCACTTTCAATTACTCCAAGATTTTTAAATTCATCTGTTATATTTTTATTAATACTATCCCATGATGAATTAATTTTATTATCATCGGAAGCATAATATATTATTTTATCAAAATCAATATCTAATGAAGGCCCAAAAGAAGGTAAAGGCATATTTTTAAACGCTTCATAACTTTTTAATCTAAAATCTAATACATCTTCTGTTTCCTGTTTTAATTTAGAAATAGTTTTTATCTTATCAACACTTAATCCTTCGATAACCATAAAACTTCCTCCTAACCAAGAATTATTATACATTATTTTATAAAAAATATAAATAAATTTTAACATTTTATTTATACTTATATAAAATAAAAAGAACTACATAGCTCTTTTAAATAATTTTTCTAATTCATATTTTGAATAACTTATAATTGTAGGTCTTCCATGTGGACAAGTAAAAGGATTTTCTGTTTCTCTTAATCTTTCTATTAAGACTCTAAGCTCATCTAAACTAACATATTCATTAGCTTTAATACTCATTTTACATGCAAGAGTCGTTGATATTTTTTCATTAAATTTTTCTATTGAAAAATCTTCTTCATGAATAATAACTTCCATTATTTTATATAAGCTTTCTTCTTCATATCCTTTTTTTATCCATGTTGGATGACTTCTTATTATAAGGGTATTACTACCAAATTCTTCATAATTTATATGTAATCTATCTAATATATTAAAATGTTCTTTTAAAATAATATATTCATTACTAGGAAATTCTAATTTTATTGGAATAAGTAAATCTGTAGTAAGGTTAGAATCTTCCCCTAATTTTTTCATATAATATTCATAATTAATTCTTTCGTTAACAGCATGTTGATCCATTATATATAAACCATCTTCATTTTCACCAACAATATATGTTCCATGAATTAAACATTTTGGTTCAATCATTTTAAATTTTTCATGATGTTGTTTTTCTTCCTCATTGTAAGGTGTTTCTTCTTCTTTTATATAATTAAAATCTTCATTAAAATCAAAATTTAATGTTTCAAACTGAGGTTTTATTTTTTTTTGCTCTAAATCAATAAAATCTAAATTTTTATTGATTGTTGATACTTCATTAACATTAGAAATAGGTCTATCTTCATATTTAACTTCTGGAATTAATAAAAGTTTTTCTAAACACGAAGAAACAGTATTAGATATTAAAGTAATTAATTCTTCTTTTTTAGAAAATTTTATATCCATTTTAGTTGGATGAACATTAACATCTATTAAAAATGGATCACAATCAATATTTAAAACTACAATTGGGTATCTATCTTTAGGAAGATATGTATGGTAACTATCAATAATTGCTTTATTAACATCATAGTTTTTTATGCATCTATTGTTAACTAAAATAGTTATACTATTTCTACTTGATCTATTAACTTCCGGATATGAAATATACCCTTTTATTTCATAATCATCATTACTATTTTCTACTTTAGCCATCTTTTTAGTAACACTAAGACCATAAATACTATTAATTACTTTAAGTAAATTACCACTTCCATCTGTATTTAATAAAACCTTAGAATCATTTTCTAATACAAATTTTATATTAGGATAAGATAAAGCCATTTTATTTACATAATCAATAATATTAGCAAGTTCACTATATAAACTTTTTAAATACTTAAGTCTTGCAGGTGTATTATAGAAAATATCACTTACAGAAATTGATGTACCTTTTCTTAAGTCACTTTCTTTAACTTCTTCAATTTTTCCACCATTTACAACTACTTCTGTTCCTGTTTCACCATTTGATGTTTTTATAACCATTTTAGATACACTGGCAATTGATGGGAGTGCTTCTCCTCTAAAACCTAATGTATTTATGTTAAATAAATCATCATCATCATAAATTTTACTTGTTGCATGGCGAAGTAAACATGTTGTAGCATCGTTTTTATCCATTCCACAACCATTATCTATAACTTTAATTTCTTTTAAACCAGATTCAGTTAATTCTATTTTTATCTCACTTGCTTTAGCATCTATTGCATTTTCAACTAATTCTTTTACAATATTCATAAGCCTTTCTACAACTTCTCCCGCTGCAATCTTATTAGAAAGGTTTATATCCATTACTTTTATAACACTCATATTTTACCTACAATAATTTACTTCAATGTCTTTATAATTATCATTTATTAAAACAGACTCTACTACTTTATTCCCATATACAATATCACTATCATCAATTACAAGTTCACCTTCACAGTAAAAATAAACACAGTAAACTTCTTCATTTGAAGATTCTAGTTTTTCTTTTAACTTTGTTTTCATTTCTTCTGTAACACTATCATCACTTATTTTATCTATACTAGAAAGTCTATCTTTTTTCTTAAAATAAGTTATATAACTATTTTCTATATTATTACACGTATTTTTATTAAATGAAATTTTTTTAGCTAGATATACTTTATTATTATCATTTGTATAACTATAACCAATAGTATTATTTAAATACTTATCACTATTAGCTATTCTATAATTATTAAATTCATCTATTAAAGTAGCTCTTAAAATGTTTCTTTCTTTATTTCTAGCATCAATTCTATTTCTACTTATAGACATCCCTACAACTGTTGATAATAAAGCAAGTACAACTACAACAGCAAGTAATTCTATTATTGTAAATCCTTTTTTATTTTTCATAAGTTACCTCTTTTCTATATATAATTATAGCATGTTAAAAAGATTTCATAAATAAAAACTTTTAAAATTTATTTTTTAATAATTTTTTTACATAAAAAACTTCATCTAAAAGTTGTTTATTATCTTTTTTACTATTAAATAAATAATCATATCTAAATATAGAAAAACCTTCATAATTATAAGTATTTCTACTTACTATTATTTGTTTAGAAATAATATCATTATTATTAATCCATTCATTTATCCCTGTCTTAGCATATTTATCTTCTAAACCTGATTTATATAAAGCTAAAGCAACATAAAACTTAATATTTGTATCTTTTACTAAATTACTCCAAGAATTAACTGTATTAACAAATGGTAAATTAGTATTATCAAATCCATAATAAATCTGTGGCATAATAAAATCTACTATTTTATTTTCTATTAAATAATTAATATCTAAATATTCAGCATTATAATTATTATTCATATTACCAGAAGGACTTATCCCAAATAAAACATCACTATTTACTTCTTTTATCTTTTCATAAGTTTTTCTAATTAATTTATTAATATTATCTCTTCTAAAATCTTCTAAAGAATTTGTACCACCTTGTGTTTTATATAATTCATAGTCCTTTAAATCACATGTTTTGCTAGGATAAAAATAATCATCATATAAAATACCATCAACATCATAATTTTTAACTATTTCTAAAACACCCTTTATTATTAAATCTAATACTTCACCCTTCGCAGGATTAAAATATATTCCATTTTTTATTTCAACACTTGAAGTATTTAAATACTTATTAACAATATTATTACCACTAATACTAGAAATATCATTATTACTTCTTATACGATATGGATTTATCCATGCGATTAATTTAATATTATTTTCATGAGATAATTTAATAAAATAATCAAGCATATCCAACTTTAACTTATCATTTTCATTATTCACAATATATAACGAAGGACTAAATATTTTAGAATAATATATCGCATCACTAAATGCTCTTACTTGAAGTATTATGCCATTAAAATTATTTTCTTTTATATTTAAAACCATTTTATTAATTTCTTCTTTTAAAATATTTTCATCTTTTCCTTTTAAATAACTATAGTCAATATAAGATATAAAAACATATCTATCTTCTTCAAAATTATTTATTATATTATTATCTTCTTTTTTATTCATATAATAAAACATATACATTCCTATAAATAACACTAAAATAATTATTAATATCTTTTTCATTTTTTAAACCTTTCTTTTAAATAATCTTTTTCTAATATATATTTGTTCTTATTTTTTAACATATGTCTTTTATCTTTATACATATTATTTTTATTATTAATAATCTTTATTTTTTTAAAATTATAATTATTAAGATATCTTTCAAGTAAAAACTTATTAAATAAATAATCTTGTCTTTTTAAATATAAAGTAATTTCTATTATTAAAAAGGTACTCATCATAACTAAATTAATATTTTTATAATTTATTAAAAGAAAAATAATTCCTAAATACGACAATATTATTATTAACTTATTACTTTTTTTATAAGGAAAAATATACTCTAGTAATACATTTAATATCTTTCCTCCATCTAAGGGATAAATTGGAAGTAAATTAAAAAAAAGAAGTGTAAAGTGATATGTTTTAAAAAGTAAATAGTTTCTAAATGATAAAATATTATTATTATAAAGTATTGTTATAATTATAAAAAATAATATTTGAAAAAAAGGACCATTTATTAAAATTAATAATTCTTCTTTTAAAGGTCTATTTAGTTTTTCATTAAACTTTACACATCCTCCATAAGGATAAATATATATTTTATCTATATTCCATTTATATATAATAGACATAAATAAATGTCCTAATTCATGAATTATAATAATTAAAAATATTATTAAAAAATCTTTATACATCCCTGTTAAAGTTACAATAATAGCTAAGACAATTGTAAGTGGATGAATATATATTTTTTTAAATAAAGTCATTATATTTTAAATACTTTCCATCTTTTTCAAATACTAAATATAAATAAGAACCATTACTACTTCCTAAGAATTCTCCTTTACTTACATAATCATATAAATTTACATTTAAATTAGAAAGATTACCATAAGTAACACAAACACCATCTACTTGTTCTACGATAACTGTTTTCCCATAATCTTTATTTTCTCCCATAAAAACAACTACCCCACTTTCAATTAAAGGAATATAATAATCATTATCTACTTCTAGTTTATAACCATTTTTATATATACTTATATCTTTATAAACAAATTTTTCATTAAATACACTTGTAATATTATTATTCTTTTTTGTTTCAAATGGTAAGATATTTCCTATATATTTTTCATATAAATTATTTAATTTAGCAAAAGAAATATCATTTTTTAATAAGAAATTATTTATTATATTTTTATTATTCTTATCATACTTTACTACGATTAAACAAATTAAAAGAATTATTATACATATAAATACTTTATATAATAAAGTTTTAATAACACTTTTAAATGTTTTCTTTTCTTCATTTTTATTTAAAAATTTAGTTACACTTTTATATTCATTCATAATATTTTCCTTTCTAATTAAATATATGAAGAATATAAAAATATTTAATATTTTTTGTAATACTTTTTACGACAAAATATAATTATATATATAAAATTAATTATTAAAGAAGATATATATTTATTTATAAATATATTTATACTATATAAATACTTATTTACAATAACAACATATAAAAATAAAGATAAATCATATATAAAAATAATTATTAATAAAGTAAATACTATTTTATAAATAGATATATTTTTATTAAATATATTTTTTACTATTAAAGATATAATTAAAAATAATATTGTATTTATAAATATATTTGAATAAATAAGATCATATATAAATCCTAAAACTATAGAATATAAAAGATAATTATTTTTATTTTTTATAAGAAAATATAATATTATTAAAAAAGATATTGTAAACATAGGATATAATAATTTAATATTTATATATAAATTAAAAGTAATATCTAAAATAAAAGTAAATAATGTTAATAATATTATCATAAATCATTACCTAAAATACTTACATAATATAATTCATTAAAATTAACATTACTTTCTACATATAAAAGTTTACTTGTATTATATTTATTATCTTCTATTTTTATTACTTTACCTATTAATAGATCACTTGGAAATATACCATATCCTGTTGTTAAAACATCACTATTTAATGCTATATCTTGGTAATTATTTATGCCTTCAAGTATAAATAAATTATCTTTATAAGATGTTATTGTACCATAAAATTGTGTATTATTATTTTTTATTTTAACAGATATTTTATTATCATTTAAAGTTGTTAATAATTTAAAAGTTGAATAGTTTTCATATACTTTATCTATTATTCCTACAAGACCATCCTTATTAACAATAGCCATATTTTCTTTTATATTATAATCATGTCCTTTATCTAATGTATAATTATTAAAATAATATAATTTATTTTTTTCTATTACTGTAGCATTAATAATATTATAAGAAGAATATATATTTTTAAGTTCAAGTAAATTTTTTAATTCATTAATATTAGAAAGTAAACTATTATTTTGTTGTTTTATAATATTTAAATTATTAATTTCTTCTTTTAATAATTTATTTTCTTTATTTAAAGTTTTAGAAGATTTAAAATTATCACATGTGTTTTTTATAAATAAATAAGGATAAGATAAATAATAGTTAATCTTAACTAAAGGAACATAATTTTTTAATAAAGAAAAAGTAAGAAAAAAGATAATTAATAATAATATAGTTAATTTATAATAATTATTTTTTTTATATTTTCTCATAATTAAATTCCTAAATTATTATTTTCATAAAAACTATAATAACTATTATTACCAAATATTATATGATCTACGATAGGTATTTTTTGAATTTTACCTATTTCTTTTAAAGATGTTGTTAAAATGATATCATCACTGCTGGGAGTAGGATTTCCACTTGGATGATTATGCATACATATAATTGAAGATGCTGAAAGAAGGTATGCTTCTTTAAATATTTCCCTTGGATGAACGAGTGATTTATTAACTGTTCCCATAAATAATAATTTCCTTTCTATTAATTCTTTTTTTTCATTTAAATATAAACAATAAAAATATTCTTGTTTTTTATCTAAAAATAAATATTTATTGTTTTCATATATTATTTTAGAATTATTATATTTAGTTTTAGAATCATTAATATTATTTATAAATATTCTTTTACCTAGTTCTACTGTAGCAAGTAATTCTACTGCTTTAGCAGTACCTATTCCTTTTATTTTAGTAAGTATTTCTTTATTAGTATTTTTTAAATTATAAATAGATCCTAGTTCTTTTAAAAGTCTTTTAGATAATTCATATACACTTTCTCCTTTAGTACCTGTTTTTAATATAATAGATAATAATTCAATATTAGATAAAGTTTCACTGCCATATGTAATTAATCTTTCTCTAGGTCTTTCTAAAAGAGGAATATCTTTAATTGTTAAAGTCATTTTGTAATATTATTTCCTTATAATTTGATATAATTATTTTTTCTATAGTAAATAAATCATCTGTATTAGAACTTATCTTAGCTACTTTATCATATTCATTTAAAAGATTAATAAATGTCTTATCATTAATATACTTTACAACAATCTTAGATTTAAATTTTTTATCTTCATAAGATGTTTTTATATACTCAGCAGTATCTTTATTTTTACTAATTCCTCCATATAAATAATAAGTATCATTTTCTAATAAGCATAGATAACTTTCATATGAATTAATACTAGTTAAACTATCTTTCGAAGGAGAACTTGCTATCTCAATAAAATATACTTTTTCTCCTTCATTAAATGCTTTTAAAGTAGTAGCATTATCATAATTAGAAAAAATAACTTTTCCAAATAAAAATCCAATTAAAATAGAAAAACTTATAGGTATTAAAAACTTAAATTTCATAAACTTCATCTTCCTTTTCATAACTTTATTTTATAAAACATGTTTATCTATTTTTGTCGAAAAAGAAAAAACATAAGAAATTCTTATGTTTAATTGTTTATAATTATATCTTTTGTTCCCTCGAAGAATGGTATATTTGTATCACACCACTCTTTGGATTTTTCATTTCCTGCTCCAAAAGTTTCAGTTAAATCTACTACCATCAAACCATCAAAGTATACAACTCCTGCTGAATTATTATTGTTATAATCAACTCTGTAAGAGGTAGAAGAATTAGTACTAAAAGATGACCTATTATTTACTTTCGATATTACATTCCACTTATTAGCGGTAGATAAAGCAACTCCTTCAAAAAAGTATGGTTCAGCAATTGGAAAGTAAAAGCCTACTGTTCCGCTTGACCCTGTATGATATATTTCATATCTTACATAATATTTATGCGTATTATCAAGAGCCATTGTAGTTTTGGCACTAACAGTTATTTCGCTTGCTGATGTATTACCTATTACTTTTAATGAATAATTACCATATTTTTTAATTGAAGAATCATATACTACATTAGTTGAAGTATTCCAACCTGTATTTTCAAAACTACCATTTTGTGCCATATTAGTAATATTATAATGTTCTGTATTAGTATTATCTACTCCAATACTTACTACAAATTTAAAAGTAAATCCTGCTATTGTACCAGTTGAAGTATTACCATTTATAGATGTTGTTTGTGAACTTCCAAAGTTTTCATCTACCCATAATCTTAATCTATAATGTTTAGTGTTATTTGGGTCTATTATATCACTATATAGTTTCATATTATTATTTACTTTTGGTAAATTATTTAGTGTTGTTGGTTCTATTAATTTTGTTTCTGTACTATTATTAACTTCAGTTAAGTAAGCTTTTATATCACTTAAATTATTTGTATTATCACTTGTTAATAATATATTATAAGATACTCCTGTTGTTGTTTGTTTTTCTAAACTTACGTTAAAATCAAAATAATTATCACTTTTCATACCTTCTGTATTACTTAAAATATCATTATTTGTTATAGTCATACTAGAAGATGTTTCATTATAATTAAATTTTAATCCTCCGACTAAAATGGTATTTTCCTTGTTTCCAACAAAGTTAAATTTAATTAATGCATATGTTACTCCGATAATTAAAATAAATGATAAAACAGAAGTTATTGCTACTTTTAATATATTCATATTTTTATTCATATAATCACGTCCTTATTATCATATTTATTTTATCATATATTATTTTAATAAACAATTACTTTATGAAAAAATATACTATTTTGGGTAGTATATTTTTTCATCTTTTTTAAGTTTTATATAAAATAATCCATCTACTGGTGCGATAAATGTTTTATAATTATCTAAAAAGTTATTATCTTTATTATATATAATTGTATCTTCTTTTGTACCTGCAACATAACAAAAACCTAAGTTATACCAAGTGTAATTATCTTTTTCTATTTTTTCTATATAATCATATATACCATAGTCAATAAATCCTAAAATTTGTTTATCAAGTCCTGCTTCTTTTCTTGCTCTTAAATATTCTCCAACTACTTTTATTTGATTTTTATTACTATCTTTTTCTTTCTTTTTACTTGTTCCTAAAACTCTAGTTAAAAGATTTATACTTTTATTAGCTGTTTGATTATCAAATAAATAACAATGTTTTAAAGGATCTACTGCATATTTACCTCTGTCACTAGGTCTATATTTATATCCTTTAGGACATATCCAGTACTCAAAATGTAAATGTGTTCCAGTTGAATAACCTGTTGAACCCATATATCCTACAACTGTTTGTTGTTTAACTTTTTCCCCTACTTTTATATTAGTTCTATTTTTTAAATGTAAAAATCTATAAATAATAGTATTATTTTTTTTATCATATTTAAATACTGTATAATTACCTAAGTTTTTATCATAACCTTCCTCTACTAAAGTAGAATCATATATAGCATATACTTTTTCGCCCTCATATTTATTCCAACCTAAATCAACACCATAATGATATGAAGTAACTTTTGTAATAGGATCTACTCTAGCACCGAAATTATCTGTTACTCCGATAAAATCAAGTGGTAATCTTTCATACATATAAAAACCTCCATCCTAATATAATATATGAAGGTTTTATTTTATTAAAAATAACATTAGTTTAGTTTTAAATTTTTTATTGACTAGGCAAACATTTATTTGCTAATGAATTATTTAACTTAATTAATTATATTAAAAAAAATAAAAAGTGAGCTTTCCCCTGACTAAAGGTGCCCACAGGGCAAACCTGCTGGTACGCAAATACGCATACCCTTTAGTAACTCAGCGAACTACTCACTCACTGACTAAATAATACCATAAAATATATTATTTGTCAAATTTATTATATGTATAATAACAAATTTTATACTTATTTTTTGCAAAATAAAAATCCTTATTGGATTATTTTTTATATGGCGGAGCGGGAGGGATTTGAACCCTCGCACCAGTTACCCGATCTACACCCTTAGCAGGGGCGCCTCTTCAGCCTCTTGAGTACCACTCCAAGAATGTTTTATTTCTAAAACGTAAATTTATTATATAATATTTTTTTTACTTTTTCAACACAATTTATAAATTTTTTATTTTTATATTAAAAATTATAAAAAATACATATAAAAAACTAGACATAAAATATTATTTAATGTATATTAAGCTTATGGGGGATTTATTATGAAATACGAAAATAAAATTAACATTGATACAAAAGATAATAAAAAAATAAAATCTAAATTAATTGAATATTTTAAAGTTAACCAAAATAGAACTTATAATTTTAATTATTTAAGTAAACTTTTTGGTTTTAATGATGATGAAGAAAATGTGTTTAAAACTATGTTAAAAGAATTAGAGCTTGAAGGTAAAATACTTATTAAAGATGATGAAATTACTTATTTTAAGAAAAACGATAGATTAAAAATAGGTAAAATTAAATTTAATAGTGATAATAAACCATATATTATTTATAATAATAGTGAAAAAAGTAAAATTTATATTGAAAATTTAAATGGTGCGATTAATGGTGATATTGTTTTAATAGAAACAGAAGAAAATACTACTAAAAAAATTGGTAATGTTCTTAAAGTTATAAATAGATTAAATGATGAAATTATATTAGATTGTATTATTGATGAAAAAAATAATTATACTTTAGTGCCAAAAGATAAGAGTTTTATTTATGATATTGAACTTGATTATTTAGATACTAAAACTCTTGTTGATGGTTCAAGAATTAAAATTAAATTACATGATTTTAAAAATGGAAAATATTATGCTTCAGTTAGTGACTTAATAGGTCATAAAGATGATCCTGATTTAGAAATAAGAACAATTGCCTCTGATATGGGTTGGGATATTAGTTTTAGTAAAAATTCAATTACCGAAGCATATAAACTTCCTACAAGTGTTAAAGAAGAAGATTTAAAAAATAGACTTGATTTAAGAAATGAAACTATTTTTACAATTGATGGTAAAGATACTAAAGATATGGATGATGCGATAAGTATTAAAAAAGATGAAGAAGGAAATTATATTTTAGGAGTTCATATCGCAGATGTTAGTAATTATATAAAGCAAGGTTCTTTTCTTTTTACTGAAGCTTTAAAAAGAAGCACTAGTTGTTATCCTGTAGGATATGTTGTTCCTATGTTTCCTCATATTATATCAAATGGTATTTGTTCTTTAAATCCTAATGTTGATAGACTTACTTTATCTGTTATTATGAAAATTGATAATGAAGGTAATGTAATTGATTATGATATTAAAAAAAGTGTAATTAATTCTAAAAAGAAAATGACTTATGAAGATGTTAATAAAATACTTGTTAATAATGAAATGGTTCCTGGTTATGAAAACTTTATAAATGATTTAAAATTAATGGAAGAATTACATCATATATTAGATACAAATAAAAAGAATCGTGGTTATTTAAATTTTGGTGATCATGATATTAAAGTTGAATATAATTTAAATGGCAATGTTAAAAGTATTTCTTTATTAACAAGAAAAGTTAGTGAAATGATGATTGAAGATTTTATGTTAAAAGCTAATGAAACTGTAGCTACTTTTGCAAGAAGTTTACAATTAATTTTTAATTATAGAGTCCATCCATCTCCAAATCCTGAAATTATTAAACAAAAAATTGAATATATTAATTCTTTAGGTTTTGATATTAAGTTGCCAAAAAACTTAAATAATCCTTTTGCTATTCAAAATATTATGAAACAACTTAATAAAACTCCTCTTTCTGAAGCTTTAAATGAAATATTACTTCAAGGTATGCGTTCTGCTTACTATAGTACTTCTAATATAGGTCATTATGGTTTAGGAATTAATGCTCTTAAAGGCGAAGCTTATTGTCATTTTACTTCTCCTATTAGAAGGGTTATGGATTTAATCGTTCATATGATTATAAAAGAGATAATAACTGATGAAAAATATTTTGATAAAGAAAATTTTGAAAGTTTTGTTAATGAAATATGTTCTTGGTCTTCTTCTAAACAAAGATTAGAAGATAAAATAGAAAAAGAATGTATTGGTTTTAGAACAGCTCAATATATGCAAAATAATATAGGTAAAACTTTTGAAGGTAAAATTGCTTATATAAGCAAAAAAAGTATTATGATTATAACTAAAGAAAATGTTTATGCTAATATTAAATTAAGAGATTTAAGTGAAAATTGTAGGTTTGATCCTAAAACATGTACTTTTAATTTAGATGACAAACTTTATACTATAGGAGATATTTTACCAGTTGTCGTAACTGATGTAGATATGAATTCTAGAAAAGTTCATTTTAAATATAAAAAAGAAGTTAATGAAAATACTGTTATTGGAAATATGACAAAAATAAGAAGAATAAGAAATTAAACTTATTCTTCTTTGTTTATTCTTAAACTATTTATTCCTATATCATAATAAGAAAGATTAAAATCTTTTCTTTTTTTATAGTTATAAATAATCATTAAATTATCTTTTTCTTTTATTTTATATAAATTATTAAATCTATCTTTTAAATAAAGTTTATGATTATTAAAATATTTATTTAAACTAAATTTAGATATCATAACTTCTTCATAACCTTCCACAACTAATTCTAAATTAGGGTGTGCTTTATATCTTTCTTCATAAGCATTTATAAGTATTTCAATTTGTTTTTTAGTTAATTCGTATGATAAAGTTACTCTTTCTGCCCCAAGACTATGTAAAAATGCTACTGTATAAGAATTAACAACATTAAATGATGTATCAGTTATACATACTTTATGTTTATTAAAATATCCTATATCTCCTACTAAAACATCTATATTATAATTTTCTTTATATTTATCTATAACTCTTGGAAGTAATAATATTGTATTATCAATATTATTGCTAGAGTAAATATAATCATATTTTTTCTTTAAAGAATCTATATTTTCATCTTTAAGAATTAAAATATTTAATAATTTTTCTTTAGGATATGATTTTACATTTCTTTTATATTCACATCTTTTATAAGGTATTTTATATAATCTTTTATTATTAAGTTCTTCAAAAGCTTTTCTTTTTAAATCATTAATAATATTAAGAGGTATAAAAATATTATCATCTATTTCTATATCTAAACTTTCATATTTATAAACTGTATCTTTTATTTTATTTAATTTTTCTTTTATTTCTTCTTTTGTAATAGGTTTATTTAAAGCTTTAGTAACTTTATTTTCGCTAATAACTACTACTTTATTAATAAAATCTGTTAGTTCAAAAGTAATTTGTTTATCTTCTTTAGCAATAAATTTAGCCTTTACTAATACTTTTCTTTGGTTAGAAGATATAATATTATTAATTTCTTCATTAAGTTTACTATCAAGAGTAAGAGAAACTTTATCATCTTTCTCTACTTTATCATTTACTTTAATAGTTATAATATCTCCTTTTTTAGCAGTCTTAACAAGTTTAGAATTAATATAAAAATTATTAACATTAACTCCAATATCTTTTTTACCTACTATTCTTAAACCATCATTTATATTTATTTCATCATTAAGTTTTATCGTAGCAACATTATTTTTATAATTTATTACTTTTCCTATTTCTACGCCTTGATGATTAGGTCTTTTCATATTTATAACTTTATTATTTTCTTCATCAAATAAAAATCCTTTAGTAAATTCTCTATTAAATATTTTATTTAAGTTATATAGTTCTTTTTCATCAATATATATATTATTATTTTTATAATAAGAATCTATTGCTAATCTATAAAGTTTAACTACAGTATAAACATAACTACTCGATTTCATTCTTCCTTCAATTTTTAAACTAGTTACTCCAATATCAAGTAAAGTTTTTAAATTTTCTAAAGAACATAAATCTTTCATACTTAATGGATATTTATTATTTAATATAATATTATTATTTTCATCAACAATACTATAGCTTTGTCTACAACTACCAGCACATGTACCTCTATTACCACTTCTATTACCTATTAAACTACTCATTAAACATTGTCCTGAATAACTTACACATAATGCTCCATGAATAAATATTTCAATATCGATATTTGTTTTTTCTTTTATTTCTTTTATTTTGGAAATACTTGTTTCACGAGCAAGTACTACTCTTTTAACACCAAGTTTTTCCATAAAAGATGCGCCATCTAAATTATGAATATGCATCTGAGTTGATGCATGAACTTCTAAATTAGGAAATGTTTGTCTAACTAAATCAAGCATTCCTAAATCTTGAATAATAACAGCATCAACATTATTTTTATGAAGAAAAGAGATATATTCTAAAAAACGTTCTACTTCTTTATCATAAATTAAAGTATTAGTAGTAACATAAACTTTTACACCAAAAAGATGTGCATAATTAATTGCTTTTATTATTTCATCATCTGTAAAATTAGATGAAAAAGCACGAGCTCCAAAAAGTTTTCCTCCAATGTAAACTGCATCACATCCTGCTTCAATTGCAGCTTTTAAACAAGAAAAATCTCCCGCAGGAGCTAATAATTCAACTTTATTCATAAATCTTCCTTTCTATTTTATCTTCTTTTAATATACTATCTAATTCTAAAAGAACTTCTTTTAATTCTTTTAAAAGATTTTCTTTTAAAAGAATTGATAAATCCTGTTCTAATTCTAAACTAATTACTTTAGTTAAAATAGCTATATTTTTTATTTTATCTTCTTTTTCATTTAATGATAAATATTCTTTATATTTTATATTTTTTATAAAATCCAATATAATAGATTCTCCACGATCTTTTAAATTAGGTATTTCTTTTATATTATCTATATTATTTAATAAATCTTCAAAAGTAAAAATATCTTTTTTATATAAAATATAACATAGTTTTATATTAAGACCTAAATCTCCTAGTAAAGTAATATTATTACTTTTTAAATTATCTATCTTAGCTTTATAATCTTTTTCTTCATCTTTTAAAGTTAAACCCACTTGATGTAATTTATCTTTTATTTCTTTAGCTCTAGTTTTGCCTATTTTTTTAATAAAAAATAAATCTTGATATTTAATATTAATTAAATCTTTTATATAAAATATACCATTATTTTTTAATCTATTTATTGTAGCACCTTCCAAGTTTAATACTTCAATTTTATCATTATCTTTTATCATAACACCACCCTAATAATTCCATATTCCCAATTGACCTTTTACTCTTATCGGAGTAATTATTTCTATATCTTTTAAAAGCCAAGCATATCTTCCTACTTCATAATGACCGCATATATATTCTGTATAATTATTCTTTTTTAAATTATTTATAAAATCTTCTGTTATATAAATACAATCAACTAAATTACATTTACAAATTATATAACCATAATTAAGTTCATTTTTATTATATAATAAGGATAATTCTTTTTTATCTTTTATTTCTTTTCTTATTTTAGATATTCCTGCTTGTATATAAAGTTCTCCACGATAAGAAGTTTTCCAACTTCTTGTTTCTATATGTTTTACTTCTTTTTTAATAAGTGTGGCAAATGGTTCTTTTATTGTTAATACTTTCATATTTTATGCTTCCTTTACTTGGTTAATATAATTGTTTACTTTAGCAGCCCAAGTATTACTTCCTCCAGCATATTTTTTTTCCATAAGTTCTGGTGTTGTTAATCCTTTTTTATAATAACCTGTAGATAATAATTTTATAAAAGCTTCAATTCCTTCTTCTAAAGTTTCAAATTTTCTAAAATTTCCTCCAAAACAGCCAGGATTTCCTTTCATACCTCCGACATTATTACATTCTCTTACAAGCCTAGAACATCCCCATTTACATCCTGTTTCAAGAAGAGAAATAGATACTGCAAGATAAGGATCTACTTCATATTCAATAGAATATTTAGCAAATAAATTACCTGTACCTTTTAAATTAGATTTTAAAGATTTATTTAATTTTAAAGCAAGTTCATCAACAGTAAGTCCTTCATATAAAACTTCAACAAATATTTCTTCTCCTTTTTTTGTTTTAGGATTAAAATTTATTTTTTTATTTTCTTCGGGAATAACATCTATTTTATTTTCATTAAGAAGTCTATAAGCATTAAATAAATCTTTTTCATATATATAAATAAGCATAACTAAAATAATAATAGCTATTAAAAACGATATTAATAAATACTTAACTATCTTTAACTTATTCATAATTTCCTCCGTTTAATTAATTTACGATTATTAGTATAACAAATTTTTTTTAATTTGACAAAATTTGATATAAAAATTATATAATTTTTATAAAATCATGGTATAATATCATTATATTATTAGTAAAGGAAGGAAAGAGTATGAAAGTTTATAAAAAAGAATTACCTGCTGGAGTAAGAAAAATGTTTACTACTGAAAAAGGTGTTAAAGTTAAAATAGTTAATAGTTTATATACTAAAAATAAAAAGAAAAAAAACAAATAAATTTTTAAAGTTTATTTGTTTTTTAATATTCTTCTTTTAAAGCATCGGCTTTTGTTTTATGAACAGTTCCTTTTTTATGGTTTGGTGGTGAATATATTGAATAAAGTTTCAAAGGCATTGTTCCTATATTTATTATATTATGCCATGTTTTTTGTGGAACAACAATAATACTTCCATCATATACTTGTTTACTAAAAGTAACATTTTCCTTTTCTTTTCCCATGTTAACCAAACCTACACCTTGAACAATTACTAATATTTGATCAACTTTAGGGTGTATTTCAAGTCCAACATCAGTTCCTACAGGAATATTCATTAAAGTTATTTGAGTGTTATTACCAGTCCATAATGTACTTCTGTAATTTCTATTTAATTTTGTTATATCATTTATATTTATAACAAAAGGATTATCTCCATAATCTTTTATAATATTATTTTCATCATTATTTCTTGTAAAATAATCATAATAGTTATAATAATTCATAAAAACCCCTTTCATATATATAATATGTAAGAGGTTTTTCAATGTTTATTTATATTTTTTTATTATTCTTAAAGTATTTAAAATTGTAAGTAATGTTACTCCTGTATCAGCAAATACAGCAAGCCACATATTAGCATAGCCAAATAAACTTAAGAAAAGAATTAATAATTTTACTGTTATAGCAAAAATTAAATTTTGTTTAATAATGTATTTTGTATATTTTGATATATCTATTGCAAGAGGAATTTTATCTATCTCATCATTCATAATAACAATATCACTTGCCTCAATAGCAACTTCACTACCAACATTTCCCATAGATATTCCTATATCTGCTCTTTTCAAAACTGGTGCATCGTTAACACCATCTCCGATAAACATTGTTATTTTATTATCTTTAGCTACTTCTTCATAACTTTCATATTTATCTTTTGGGAGCATTTCATATTTTATTTCATCAATTTTTAGTTTACTTCCTATATCTAAAGCGACTTCTTTTTTATCTCCAGTAAACATAAATGTTTTTATTTTATATTTTTTCAACCTTTCAATTGTTTTAGAAGCATTATCTTTAATACCATCACTTATATAAATGGATGCAACATGTTTATTATTAACATTTAAATGAAGTAATCCATCTTCATGACAATTGCATAATGTTTTATTTCCAATAATTATAAAATCATCATTAATTTTAAAGGATATTCCTTTTCCTTCTAATTCTTTAAAATCTTTTACATCTTTTGCTATAATCTTGTCTTTTTTTAAATTAGTTATTGATTTAGCAATTGGATGATTAGAAAAGCTTTCTCCTTTTACCATTATATCTATTATTTCATCTTTAGTATAAGATTTATCAGTAATTACAATATCAGTAACCTTAAAATCACCTGAAGTCAAAGTTCCTGTTTTATCAAAAATAATACTTGTTGTATTACTTAAATTATCTAAGTAATTGCTTCCTTTTATTAAAATACCTTTTTTACTAGCCACCCCAATACCTGTAAAATATGATAAAGGAATAGATATAGCAATAGCACATGGACATGATATTACTAAAAATGTTAGGCCACGATATAAAGCATCATTTTGTGATACATTAAATAATAAAGGAAGGAAAATAATAACTAAAATAGCTAATAATAGAATAATAGGTGTATAAATTTTACTAAATTTTGAAATTATTGTTTCTGTTTTTGTTTTTTTGTCTGTAGCGTTTTCTAAAAGTTCTATTATTTTATTAACTGTTGAGTCTTCAAATAAGGAAGTAGCTTTTATTGTTATTACATCTGAAACATTAATGCTACCGGATAAAACATTACTTTTTTCACTAACAGGAACAAAAGCACTTTCTCCAGTTAAAGAAGACATATCGAGATAAGTACTTCCTTTAACTATAACTCCATCAACTGGTATTTTTTCTCCTTTTTTAACAATAAGTAAATCATTTATTTTTATATCTTCAACATCTATTTTAGATGTTGTATTACCTTTTTTTAAATTAGCATAACTTTGTTTTATATCAAGTAAATCTTTAATGCTTCTTCTTGAATTATTAATAGCTTTTTCTTCAAGTATTTTCCCAATTGTATATAATGAAATAACCATTGCTCCCTCAAGAACATTATTTGTAAAAAATGCTCCAAGACAAGATATTGTTATAAGTAAGTTTTCATTTATTGTTTTACTTTTTATTAATAACTTAATTGAATTTAAAAATGTTCTGTAAAGAAGTAAAACATAAGATATTATATATAAAGCTAATTTTACATTATCATTAATCTTTAAAAAATATCCAAGTAAACAAATAACTATACCTAAAATTAAAATAGATAAATGATATTCTTTTTTAACATTAACTTCTTCTTTTATTATATAAGAATCAGGTTCAACTTTTTTAACAAAATCATTTAATTCTTTTATTGTAAAATCTTTTTCTGATTCATAAATCAATTTAGAAGTATTAAAATTAACAACAACATTTTTAAAATCTTTATTTTTATTTAAACTTTCTTCAAGTTCTCTAGCGCAATTAGCACAGTCTAGATTATTTATATTATATTTATATTTTTTCATAATTTTTCCTTTCTATAATTTATGATTTATATGTTCTAATCCTATTTCAAATACTTTTCTTACATGGTCATCATCTAAAGTATAATAAACTTCTTTACCAACTTTTTTACATTTAACAATACCGCTTCTTCTTAAAGTACTAAGTTGATGAGAAATAGATGATTTTGTCATTGATAAAGCATTAGCAATATCACATACACACATTTCATGAGAATCAATAACAAATAATATTTTACATCTTGTTGTATCCCCGATTAATTTATAAAAATCTGCAAGTTTATAAAATATTTCATCATTAGGCATTTTACTCTTGGCAAATTTAACACTATCTTCATGAATAATATTACAATCACATATAAATTCATTTTTACTCATATTTATTCCTCCACATATATTTTTTAAGTCAATATAATTATAGTTGAATACTCATTCAATTGTCAACACCAAAAAATAGTAAATTTATTTTAATTTACTATCTCCTGTTTCATAATCTATTTCTATACCTTCTTGAATATTATATATAAAAACATTAAACTTTATCCCTTTACCATTATCTTCCACTGAATAAGCTTCGATTAATACCCCTGTTGCTAATAGATTACTACCCTTATATATAGGAGTTACTCTATATAAAACATGATTAGAAGTTTCTTTTATATACTTACTAACTTTATTTTCAAAAATTAACATTGAAGAAGTGTTCATATATCTCGTACATGTTATTAAATTCTTTTCATTAGCATTTTCACCAGTTAACTGATATCCAATTAAATGACACCTATTATACAAATATTTTCCATCTACGATATCATATTTAACAGTATGCCATCCAGACGGTTTAATCATTCCAATTGAAGTTCTATCTTCTTTAGGCATTAACTCTTTTCCAATACAAGAATAAGCAGTCCCTGCTCTTTTAAGATAATCTAAGTTACTATATTTTTCAAAAACTTTAGTAGTATACTCTTCTTCAGTAAAATATGGAATATTGTTATTTATATAAACATAAGGCTTTCCATTATAATCAGGTATATCCTCTATAGTATAAATAACATTATTTATATTAAATAAATCATAAAAATAATTTCTTATATCTTCATTCCCATTTAACCCTAGACATGAAAATATCATAATAATTAAAATAGGAAATATAACCACACCATTTTTCTTTTTCATATCATACCTCAAGTATAATTTTAATATAATAAAATATTTTTATCAAGAAAAATAAATATAATCTTTAAGATCGCAATTTGCAATCTTGAAGATACTTTTATTAATACTTCGTTTAAGATCACAACTTGTTGATATTACATTTTCTTTTGTTCCTGTTGCACTAAACTTGTATGCTGTATAACTTACTCCGACAACCATAAAAATTAAAAGTATAAAACTTATTATTGTTAGTATATAATATTTTTTCTTCATATTTATACACTTCTTTCTATTATAGTTAGTTTATGTATTAAATACCCTAAGTGGTTGTCAATAATTTTAAATTTTTTTAACAAAAAAAGTATGAAAATCATACTCTTACTTTTTTTATTGGATTATATTTAATAGGATACATGCTTACAATATCTTTAGTACCTGGAATACATCCTACTATTAAATAATTTTCTCCATTTAATCCTACATTATCTATATTAAGGTAATATTCATCAAATATATTTGTATAAAAATAATTATCTTCATTTAACATATTAGGAACATTATTAAATAAATATTCTACATCAATATTATTAGCAAATACTGTATGTATATTTTTATTATATATATCTTGATATACATGTCTAAATATATGAGTTAAAGCACAAGTTTTATCATATTCTTCTAATTGTCTTTCACGATATCCTATACTTTGTTTAACATTAATTTTTTTATCAAGTTTACTATTTAAAAATATACTTATTGCATCATAATGATATTTACAATCTTTATTAAAAATTAAGTTTTGTTTTAATTTTAATAATTTTTCATATGCTTCTTCATACTTTCTTTCATGTAAATCCATATTAATAAGATTTATTAAAGCATAAGGATTATTACTATAATTATAAGCTTTATTTAATAATTCTTTTGCTTTATCATATTCTTTTTCTGCTAAATATACTCTTGCTAAAACAGTAAATGATGTGTTTCTTATATAAATATTATCTATTTTACTTAACTGATATTTAGCTTCTTTTATATTTCCCATATAAAGTTCTATTTTTCCTAAAGTTGTATATATATCTATTTTATTTTTTGTATATTTTTTTAACTCTAAAGTAATCTTTTTAGCTAATTCATACTCATTCATTGCAATAAGTTTATTAACATACATTACCCCAATTTCTTCTTTTTTAGTTTTTTTCCATTCTCTTTTTAATTCTTCAACTGTCTTTTCCCCTGAATACATAAATTTTAACCTTCCTTAATATCATTTATTATTTTTTCTTTTAATTCTTCTTCTTTATTATTTAATAAAAACTCCATTGAATCTTTCTTAGCTTGTAATAATATTTTATAATCTTCTTTTATATCTGCTATTTTAAATGTCATATCTCCACTTTGTTTAGTTCCAAAAAGATCACCATGTCCTCTTATTTTAAAGTCTTCTTCACTTATTTCAAATCCATCATTAGTTGTTGTCATAACATTTAATCTTTCACTATCATAATCACTTATTAAAATACAACTTGATTCTAAAGCACTTCTTCCTACTCTTCCTCTTAATTGATGAAGTGTTGAAAGTCCAAATCTATTAGCATCAAATATAACCATCATTGTAGTATTTAAAACATTTACTCCTACTTCAATTACTGTTGTACTTATTAATATTTGAATTTTATTATTAACAAAATCTTCCATTATTTTATCTTTTTCTGTTTGTTTTAATTTACCATGGATTATACCAACATTGTATTTTTCTCCAAAAGCTAAATTCATTTTATCCTTAAGTTCATTAACTGTAGTTAAATCAAGTGTTTCGCTTTCTTCAATTAAAGGAGCAATAACATATATTTGATGGTTTTTTAATAGTTCTTCATACATCATTTTTAATACATCTTTTATTTCACTATAACTTTTTAAATATGTTTTTATAGGTTTTCTTCCTTTTGGTAGTGTTCTAATTGTAGATATATCCATATCACCATATAATGTTAATGCATAAGTTCTAGGTATTGGTGTTGCACTCATATATAAAACATCAGGCATTATTCCTTTATTTTGTAAAGATGTTCTTTGAAGTACACCAAATCTATGTTGTTCATCTGTTATTACAAGTCCTAAATTTTTATAAACAACTTCTTCTTGAATTAAAGCATGTGTTCCTACAACCATATCTATTTTTCCAAGTTTTAATTCTTCATGAATTAAATCTTTTTTATTTTTAGGTAATGATCCTGTTAATAAGGCAATATTTACATTTAAATCTTTTAATATTTCTTTCATTGTTTCATAATGTTGTGTTGCAAGTATTTCTGTTGGTACCATTAAAGCACTTTGGTAACCACTTAAATAATTAGCAACCATCGCGATTATAGATATAATAGTTTTACCGCTTCCAACATCACCTTGTAATAATCTATTCATTCTTCTTTTAGAAGTTAAATCCTCTAATATTTCATTTAAAACTAATTTTTGATCTACTGTTAATTCATAAGGTAAACTTTTAATTACTTTATCTAATTTTTCTTTATCAAAGTCTTTTTCTACACCATCTTTTATATTTTTATTTTTTAATTTTAAATAATTAATCTTAGCCATATAAACAAATAATTCTTCATATTTTAATCTAATACTAGCTTCTTTTAATTTTTCCTTTGTTGAGGGGTTATGAATTATATTTAATGCTGTTTTTTTATTTAAAAAGTTATATTTTTCAAGTAAATTTTTTGGTATATAATCTTCTAAATCATTTCCATATTCCATTAAAGCAGTGTTAATAAATCCTGAAATAGCTTTAGAATTAAGTCCTACAGTTCCATGGTAAACAGCTTCGATTTTTTCACCCTTAGGTAAAAGTCCCATCCTTATCTCTGATGCTAAAATTACATTTTTATTTTTTTCATATTTACCAAAAACTGTTATATTTGTACCTACAAGTAACTGATTTTTTAAATATGCTCTATTAAAAATAGATACTCCTACAATTTCTTTCGTAGATGTTGCTAACCTAAAATTCATTTTATTAAGGTTTCCTTTAAGTCTAACTAAAATAGGAATCATTTCAACTTTACCATCTATTATTACTTTATCATCTTCACATTTTTCTTTTAAATTACTACGTTTTATAAATTCATATCTATAAGGATAATGGGTAACAAGATCATCAACAGTATTTATATTTAATTTCTTTAATAACATTGAAGTTCTACTACCAACACCTTTTACTTTTTCAACCGAAATCAAGTATACCACTTCCTTTTTCTCTAAGATTATACCACAAAAGATTAAAAAAATAAAGAAAAAGACTAAAACTTATTATTTTAGTCTATTCTAAAACATCTCCTAGTGATTTTTTATTTTTTTCATAAATAAATAATTTATCATAATTATCTACTGTTGCAAGAAATACATTATCTAATTTTATATTTCTTTCTTTTAATTTCTTTTCTAACCATTTTTTATCTTTATTTATATTTTTTAAATTTCTTTCCATTATATGGGAATCTATTATAACATTAGCACATAAGCCATCTTGTTTTATTTTTAAATTCATGTTTTCATTTGTAACAGGACTACTTCCCGCTTTAGGCAAAAAGCTTATTCTTCCATTAGCTTCCATAATAGCATAATAAATATCATCAATATTAAAATAGCCACTACTTCTACATTCTTGCAAGAAATCATTTAAATCAAAATTAACTCTTCTTAAATTATCTTCGATTATTTCACCCTTTTCTATAATAACTGTAGGAACTCCTGTAAAAAATCTTCTTAGTTTTATACTTTTCATAGTAATTCTTGAAATAAAATATGCAATTACTCCAAAAAATATTACAGCAACAGTTCCATTTAAATAAGGAGAATCTGTATTTATTGTCATCTCAGCGGCAAAATTACCTATTGATATTCCTATAACATAATCAAATAAACTAAGTTGTGACACTTGTTTTTTTCCAAGAAGTTTTGTTACAAAGAATAATGTTACTAATGATACAATTGCTCTAAAAAAAACATCTAAAAGTTCCATCCAGTCTATATTAAAAATATCCATAAAATCACCTTCCCTATGATTATTATGAATATTTTATGTTTTTTTATACAAATTTAATTATTATTTATTATATCTTTACTTGCTATTAATCCTGTTGCAGCAGCCGTTACAATATTACCTGCTTTTCCACAACCATCTCCAATAAAATATATATTATAATTATCAAGTTTAAATTTATTATTTGTTGTTATTTCATTAGAGAAAAATTTTATTTCTGGTCCATAAAGAAGTGTTTCATCATTATTTACTCCAGGAATTATTTTATCTAATTTTTCTAATCCTTCTAAAATATTAGTAATAATTCTATGAGGTAAAACAAGCGCTAAATCTCCTGCAACACAGTCTTTTAAAGTTGGTGAAATAAAGCCTTTATCAATTCTATGCCACTCACTTCTTCTACCACTTTTTAAATCTTTTAGTGTTTGAATAATAGGTTTTGAATTTCCAAGAACATTAGCAATTCTTGCAATAGATTCTCCATAAAGTCTTGTATTAGTCGCAGGTGATGTTAAATTAACTTTACTAATAAATGCAAAGTTTGAATTATTTGATTTTTTATTTTTTAAAGCATGCCCGTTAACACAAATAAAACCATAATAATTTTCTTTGGCTACAAAACCACCTGGATTAGTACAAAATGTTCTTATTTCATCATTATATGTATCTGTTTTTATAAAAATTGTCGGATCATATATAATATTAGTTAAATCTTCTAATATTTCTTTTCTAACTTCTACCCTAACACCTATTTCTATACTTTGTGATTCATACGGTATTTTATATTTATCTGCTAATTCTTGAAGCCATTTAGCTCCTGTTCTACCTGGTGCAATTATTACATTTTTTGTTTCTACTTTTTTTTGACTTTTTTTATATTCATAAGTTACAATATGATTATTTTTATCTTTTGATAAAACATCAATTACTTTAGCATTTTCATACATTTCACAACCTTTTTCTTTTAAATAATCAGTAAAATTTTGTATATAAGTAGGTAAATTATCACTTCCTAAATGTTTTTGTTTTATAAGCATAAGACTTGCTCCTGTTTTAGCTACTTCTTTTTTTATTTTTAATGCTTCATCGTAATTACTAGGATAAATCTCACTATCCATACCAAAAAAATTAAATATTTCTTCTGTTTCATCAATTATATTATAAGCTTCTTCTTTACTCATATATTTAAATAAATCACTTTTTCCTAATTTAGGAATAAAGTTTAACTTTCCATCAGAAAATGTTCCTGCACCACCATACCCTGACATTATACTACAAGTTTTACAATTAACACATGGAATATGGTTTTTATTCATCGGACAAACTCTATTTTTAGCAAAACTTCCTTCATCTAATAATAAAACTTTTAGTTTTGTTTTAGTAACAAGTTCATAAGCACTAAAAAGTCCTGCAGGCCCTGCTCCCACGATTACAACATCATACATATAAATCACACTCCTAATTTAATTTTATCATAAAATAAAAAAGAAAAATAGGCTATTAACCTATTTCAATTTTCTTTTTAGTGTCTATGATTTCTTTTTTAGGAACAACAACTTTTAGAATACCATTATTAAACTCTGCTTTAATTTCATCTTCATTTATATCTCCAAGATAAAATTGTCTTTTATAACTTCCAAAGTTTCTTTCTCTTCTTATATAGTTCTTTCCTTCATCATTTACATCTTCTTCTTTTGAAGCAGTTATTGTAAGATATTTATTATCAAAATCAATATCTATATCCTTTTTATCATATCCTGGTAAGTCCATTTCAATAAAGTAATTACCTTCTTTTTCGTAAATATCACATTTCATATTTACAGGTTTAATACTTCCTTCATCAAAATCATTAAATAAATCATCTAAAAAGAATCTTCTTGGTACTATATTCATAATTCATTCCTCCTAACAATTATAATTATACCACTGTTTTAGCATTTGTCAAGTGCAAGTGCTAAAATATACTAATTTTTTTATCATATAATTTTAGTATGAACAATAATATCGAAAAATATGAATTACAATTATTATATATAAGTCAAGTTGCTTCGATAATATTTATTATTATCTCTTTAATAGCAATTTTTTTAACACATCATGATATAAAAGTATTAAAACATGAAAAAACACTAATAACAGATGAAGAATCATATAATATAAGTTACTTTAATAGAATTTTAATCATAATTATATTACTTATCTTCCTATATATTAGTGATGAAAATAGAAAAATAGCCAAAATTAAGGGTAAAGATATAAGGCCATTTAATCTTCAAGAAATAGCATCAGTTCTTACTTTAATAGCTAGTTTAATAATTTTCTATTCTTTAAAACTAAGTAAAAAATCCCCTCTAGCTCAAGAACTAAATCCTATTATTTAATTCCAATTTTTATTTAGTTCAAATTTCTTAGCATAAGAATAATCTATTGGATCACCATTTTTTGCATTTTTCCATCCTGTAAAATAGTGAGACCATTTTGTTAAACTATTTGAACTTTTATTTTTTAATAAAAAAGATTAAAGTTTTAATGGATTAAAATCTATTTCAATCTTAATATCTTTTTTATTAAAATAATGATGTTCGATGTTAGTTAAATATTCTAAAATATTATTAACATCTTTATATTTAATTATTATTTGAAAACGATAATTATTATTAAGTTTAAATACATTACATACACTTGGTCCTAAAATTATTTCATTTTTAATATTTTGTTTTAAATAATTTACTACATCATAACTACTTTTACTAGCTAAATTATAATCTTTAGAAATTATTTTTATCGAACAGATATAATAATATGGTGGATATTTTAAAATCTTTCTTATTTTCATTTCTTCGTTATAAAATCCTAAATAATCATGATTTTTAGTATAAGCAATTGCATAATGTTCTGGATTAAATGTTTGAATTAAAACTTTTCCTTCTTTATTTCCTCTTCCACTTCTACCAAGCACTTGATTTAATAAACTAAATGTTGTTTCACTACTTCTAAAATCAGGAAAATTTAGTCCTATATCAGCATTTAAAACTCCTACCAAAGTTACATTAGGAAAATCAAGTCCTTTTGCTATCATTTGTGTTCCTACTAAAATATTATATTTTTCTTCTAAAAATGAATTAATTATTTTACTATGAGCATTTTTAGTGGTTGTAGTATCAACATCCATTCGTATTATTTTTGCATCCTTTATCAAGCTTTTTAGCTCTTCTTCTACTTTTTCTGTTCCTATTCCGTAATCTTTAAATTCTTCCTGGCACTTTGGACATAATTTTTTTCTTTTAGTAGCATAACCACAATAATGACATCTTAACATATTTGATGATTTATGATAAGTTAAACTAATATCACAATTAGGGCACTTCTCTACATATCCACATGAAGAACATGTTAAAAATGATGAATAGCCTCTTCTATTTAGAAAAAGAATTACTTGTTCTTTTCTTTCTAAAGTTTCTTTAATCTGATCTATTAAAGTATTAGAAAAATAACCACTTGCTTTTTTAAATTCTTTATTCATATCAATAATTTCTACTTTTGGCATAGTGTTATTATTATACCTATTTTTTAATTCCAAAAGTTTATAAACATTTTTTTTTGCTCTAGCAAAAGATTCAAGTGATGGCGTTGCACTTCCTAAAATAAGAGGACAATTATGATATTTACATCTTTCTTTAGCAATATCTATAGCATTATATCTGGGGTTGTTTTCTTGTTTATATGTTTGAGAATGTTCTTCATCTATTATTATTACCCCAATATTTTTAAGAGGTGCAAATATCGCACTTCTTGCTCCGATTACAATATTTACTTTACCTTCATTTATTTTACGCCATTCATCATACTTTTCTCCATCTGAAAGACCACTGTGTAAAACAGCAATATTTGAAAAATATGATGTAAATCTTTTTATTATTTGTGGTGTTAAACTAATTTCTGGAACAAGCAAAATTGCTGTTTTGTTATTTTTTATAACATCTTCGATTACTTTCATATAAACATTAGTTTTTCCACTTCCCGTTACACCATATAATAAAAACGTTTCATTAGTATTAATAGAATTAAAAATTTCTTTATAAACTTTTTGTTGTTCTTCATTTAAATTAAATTTTATTTTTTCTTCATTAATTAAATTATATCTATAATTTTCTTCTTTTTCTTCAAGTAATATATTCTTTTTTAATAAAGTATTAACACTTGAAACTGATATTTTATTTAAAACTTCTTTTTTTACTTTTTTATTTTCTTTTAATAATTCAAGTATTTTTTCTTGAGATGCATTAAATTTTATATCATTATTATACATACCATAATTAATACATATATAAGTATCATATTTAGGTGTCATATTAACTTTCTTTTTAGCTTTTAAAGCTTTAGGTAACATAGCTTGATATGAAGTCATTAAACTACATAATGTAGTTTTACTTATATATTTACCTAATGTTAATAGTTCTTCATTTAATATTGGATAAGTATCTACAATTGATATAATTTCTTTTAATTTATTTTCTAAAGAAACATCCTTATTTTCATATATTTTTAAAACAAATCCCTCGAGTGTTTGCTTGCCAAAAGGAACAACTACCCTCATTCCTACTTTTAAAAGGGGAAGTTGTTCCTTATTAATTTTATATGTAAAAGTCTTATCTATAAAAACATGTTCTAATTCAACTAAACATTCACAAACCATATTATCCCCATAAATTTTTATTATATTTTTTTGTTCTTACCATTTCATTTATTGCATTAACAACTTCTTCTTTATCTTCTTTATATGTAACTCCATACCATTTTGCATCAGTTTTTAAAACTTCCATCTTTATTAATTCTTTTTTAATCATATCAAATATGACATCTGGTATTAAGTATTCACTTGTTAAATTAGATATATTCTCATCTAAAAATTTAGGAAAATCTTTTTCTAAATAATCAAATATACTACTTGTAAAACCAAACATATTCATTGATACTGTTTCATAATAAGGAACTTTAAAAGAAGGTCTTCCATCAAGTGGCGTACATATAATTTCATTATTTATTTTTTCAACTTTACTTTCAGTTATTTTAGTTAAATAATTGTTTTCTTCTTCACAAATACCTCTTTTTACACTTCCATTTGCTGTTAAGGTATTAGATGCTTTGTACCCAACCATAGCAAAATGATTATCACTTGCTTTATTGTTTAGAAAATCTGCCAAAACTTTGTATGATTCTTGACCATAAAAATCATCTGAATTAATAACAGCAAAACATCCATTTACTAAATCCTTGCAACAAAGAATTGCATGTGCTGTTCCCCAAGGTTTTATTCTATTTTCAGGTAATGAATAACCATCTGGCAACATATCTAATTCTTGAAAAGCATATTTAACTTCTATCTTATCTTCAACTCTTTTTCCTATTGTTTCTTTAAATATTTCATAGTTTTCCTTTTTAATAATAAATACAACTTTATTAAATCCTGCTTTTTTAGCATCATATATTGAATAATCAATAATAAATTCATCATTTGGACCAACTGGTTCAATTTGTTTTAATCCCCCAAATCTGCTTCCCATTCCAGCAGCCATTATTACAAGTGTTAAATCTTTCATTTTTAATTCCTCCATATTTATATTATAAAATATTAAATAAAATTAATCTACCTTTTTAATACTTTTATGATTTTTCAAAAACTGTTTTATACCAATTTCTTTAGAAAATGCAATAGATAAAAGATCTTTATTTATTCCTACGACTACACCTAAACCAAACTTATCATGCATTACTTTATCTCCATAAGAATACATCATATCTTCAGTATAAATATTTTTTTCTTTTTTAACTATTTTTTTATCATCAACATTTTCAATATTTATTAAATCTTCATTTATTTCATTAATAAATCTACTTGGAATATTAATTTCTTCTCTACCAAATATCATTCTTCTTTTAGCATTTGTTAAATAAAGTTTTTTCTTTGCTCTTGTTATTGCAACATACATAAGTCTTCTTTCTTCTTCTAAGTCTTCTTTTTCAAAACTAGAATTTCTATGTGGAAAAAGGCCCTCTTCTAATCCTACGATAAACACATATGGATATTCTAGTCCCTTGACACTATGAACGGTCATTAAAGTTACCCTATTGGGATCATCTTTATATTCTTCACTATCACTAACTAGTGCTATTTCAAGTAAAAAATCTTCAAGCGAAATAATACCTTCTTTTTCTTCAAATGTTTTTGTAATTGACTTAAATTCTTCTAAATTTTCAAGTCTAATATCAGCTTCAAGTGTTTTTTCATCTTGTAAAGCTTTTTTCATTCCTGTTTTATCAAGAACTAAATCAATAAGTTCTGTTAATGTTACCTCGCTTACTTTTTGTTGTAATTCTAATATAACATTTTTAAATTCTAACTCTTTACCTTCCGTTATCGAAGAAAAAATACTTGTATTATATGTTGATGATATGTTTTCTAATTTAGCAATGCTTTTTAATCCTATTCCTCTTTTAGGAGTATTAATAACTCTTAATAAACTAATATCATCATCAGGATTATGAATAAGTCTTAAATACGCAATTAAATCTTTTATTTCTTTTCTTGAATAAAAATAAAAGCTTCCTACAATGCGATATGGTATGTTTTCTTTTAATAAATTTTCTTCAAAAACACGAGATTGTGCATTAGTTCTATAAAGAATTGCTATATCAGCATAACTAACACCATTTTTTACTAATTCTTTTATTTTTCTTATTAAATAAAACGCTTCATCCACTTCATCATAACCTCTATAATAATTTATTTTTTCTCCTGTTTCATTTTCAGTCCATAAATTTTTATCCTTTTTATATACATTGTTTTTAATAACATCATTTGCAGCATTAAGTATTGTTTTAGTAGAACGATAATTTTGTTCGAGTTTTATAACTTTACAAGATTTATAATCTTTTTCAAAGTTTAAAATATTTCGATAATCAGCATTTCTAAAACTATATATACTTTGAGAATCATCACCAACAACACAAATATTTTTATTTTTAGCACTTATCATTTTTACAAGTAAATATTGAGCTTTATTTGTATCTTGGTATTCATCAATCAAAATATATTTAAATCTATCTTGATAATATTCTAAAACATCTTTATTTTCATCAAATAGTTTTATAGGTAAAATAAGTAAATCATCAAAATCAACTGAATTATTCTTTTTTAATAATTCTTGATATTTTTTATAAACTTTAAAAACAACATCATCTTCTTCATTTCTAACATAAGTTTTATATTCATCTGGTAAAACAAATTCACTTTTACAACTTGATATTTTATTTCTTATCATATAAGGACTAAATGTTTTTGAATCATAACCTAAATCTTTTAATATCTTTTTTATAAGGGTTAAACTATCATCACTATCCATAATTGAAAAATTTGATGTAAATCCTAATTTTTCATAATTTTCTCTTAAAATCCTTACCCCAAAAGAATGAAATGTTGACGCGATAAGGTTTGTCTTACCTATTAATTTTTCTATTCTTTCTTTCATTTCTTTTGCCGCTTTATTAGTAAATGTAATCGCCAAAATATTATAAGGGCTAACATTACATTCTTTAATTAAATATGCTATACGGGTAGTTAAAACACGGGTTTTTCCACTTCCTGCACCTGCTAAAATTAAAAGAGGCCCATCTTTATATGTTACTGCTTCTTTTTGACATTTATTTAAATTTTCTAAAATCTCATTCATTTTTATACCTCTTACTTTCATTCATATTAATCATATCAATTATAAAAATATTAGTCAATGAATTTGAGTACATTTGTTTTGTTTTTTTTAAATAAAAAAGAGTTTATGTAAAAATAAGTTACACAAACTCCATCTATATAAAACACTTTAGAAACTTTTTAAGTTTTAAAGTATCTAAGTGTCTTTAATATATATTATTATATTTAATTACAGATGTTACAATTTTATTATATGATTTATTTTAAATAATATTCATTTATTATACTAATTCATATTCTCTTATAGTAATTCTTTCATCAGAACAATACTCTATTACAAATTTATTTTCTTTTTTACATATAAGTATTCCGATAGTATTTCTATTATTTAATTCTTTAATATTTTTATCAACATAATTCATATACTTTTGAACTTGAGAAATATATTCTACTTTAAATTCCGTTACTTTTAACTCAACTACTACATAAGCATTATATTTTATATTAAATAATAGTAAATCAATATAATTATATCTATCTCCTATTTTTATTTTATATTCACTACCTATAAAACTAAAATTATTACCTAGTTCTTTCATAAAAGATTCAATATCTTCCATTATTATTTTATGTAATGCTTTTTCATTAATTATCTCAATATTATTTTTATTTCTAATTAATATAGGATTTGGTACTAAATCTTTTACATCAATTTCATCATCAAGTATTAATTTGTTTTTAGTTTCAATTGGTAATCTTTGATATTCATTAGATTTAATCTTGAATTCTAATTCTCTAACTGATAAATTTTTATTCATTGTATCTTTAATATAATAATTCATAGAATCAATTTCTAAATTGAATAATAATCTTAAATGACTCCATGTCAATTGTGTCCACACTGTGGACACTTTTTCATTACTAAATATATTGTAAAATTGTTTCATTCTAAACAATGTTCTTCTATTATATTTTTTACCAACTTCAACTACTAACTTTTTAGAATATTCATCTATAATATTATCCCCATATTTTCCACCTGCTTCATTTAGCAACTTGCCAATTTCAAAATATGTAATAACCTTATGCCTTTCTTTTGAATAGTCTTTAACTTTTGCATACACTTCATTATCTATTATCTTATTTTTTATCTCATTATAATAATTCATATTTATTCCTTTCCTATGGATTACAAGATTTTATCTTATATCCTTTTTTATTTAAAATTATTTTTATCAAACCATCTATATCAGTTCTATAAATCTTACTTTTTTGTAATGTAATCAATACACTTTTCTTTATATAATTTAAATATGTTTTTATTAAATCGCCTTCATTAATTTTACCAGGAATTCATCAGAATTAAAAAATTTTAAACATTTTGTTTTTAAATTTCTTTTTAATGTTAATTCATCATTCTTTTAATTTTTTACTTTCTTTTTCTAACTCTTTTAAACTCCTATTTGGTGTTGGTAAATTTTCTGGCATTGTTCCTCCTAATCTTTTAATACTTTCTCTTACTTCCTTACCTACTTCATAATGAACGGAATTGGCAGTATATTCATTATCTACTTTATCTCTTTTTAATTTAGCATCTGTTTGTGCTATTCTAAATATATTATTAGCTAGTTCTTCGCTACCCATGTTATCTAATATATCTTCTCTATATCTTAGTTTTTTCCTTTTAAATATATCATCTGCCGTTTCACCATTATATAGTCCTTTATATCCAGCGTTATGAAATCTAGCTAAATCTTTTACATGAGCTTTAACTGCAGTTTTATTTAAATTATAGTTTCCTTTTCGTGCTTGATTTCTCCTATATAATCTTTTCTCATCTTCAGTAAGTTCATCATACTCTTTTTCACTTAATTCTTGTTTTCTTGTTTGAATTGCAAAGTAAGTTTGAGCAAGTGCTATTACTTCTTTTCTTGAATCACCATTTTGTGCAATTAAATAGCATGCATATCTTGTTAGTCTATAATCTTTAGTTATTCTTTTGGTATTTGAACCTATATCAACCATTTTGCCGACGTTGGCAAAATGGTCATCAACCTTAATGTTTGAGTTCTCACATGCAAATTTTGCTTTATTAATGACATTTTCAAATCTTCTCCATTGTGTATATTCTAATATATTTTGTAATTCTCTTGCCAACCAATATTCATTACCAAACTCATCTATATGTTTAATATCTTCAAATAATTTTGTTGTATATTCTTTTATATCATTCATTTTATCATCTACCTTTCTTATGGACTACATGTCTTTATTTTTAATTTATTATTTTTTATCTTAAACATAATGCTGCCATCCTCATCTGTTCTATATATTTTTGAATTACTTAATGTATTTAATATTTCTTTATTCGGATGTCCATATTTATTATTTTTGCCAACACTAATAACTCCATATTTAGGATTAGCCTCATCAATAAATTTTTTACTACTGCTTGTTTTACTTCCGTGATGTCCTACTTTTAATACATCTATATTTGATATATTATAGTTTTCTAATATATCTTTTTCTTTATCTACTCCTGCATCTCCCATAAACATAAATTTATAGCCATTAATTTTTGTATAAATTACATTACTATTATCATTTTCATTATCATATTCTTTTGTTTGCAAGAAATATAGTTTGTTATTATCAATATTTAATTCATTTATACAAGAATAATATTTTATTTTTCTTTTATTTAATACTTTAATTAGTTCTTTTTCCAAATCGTTAAACTTACCACAGTTAAAGATTACTTTTTCTACCTTAAAGTTATTAACAATATTAATAGCTTCTCCCATATGATCGTAATCTCCATGGGTTAAAATTAAATTATCTATTTTTTTAATACCTTTTGATTTTAAATAAGGTATTGTTCTATTATTTGTTATATTATAATCATATTTGTCTTTATTTAACTGTAAAATTCCTCCGGTGTCAATTAATGTCGTTTTTTTGTTTACGACAATAAGTGTCGAATCACCCTGATTAACATCCATAAACATAATATAGTTATTATTAACAAAATTTATACTAGAATGCACAATTATAACCATAGCAAGAACAAATATTATTCTTTTCTTTCCTTTTTTTAAATTAAACAAGCATAATATAATTAATACATAATATAGACAAAATATGACAAAGTTTACTTTACAAAATGTTATTTTTAAAACATTTATTTTACTTAAAAATAATGTCAAATTTTCTAAAATAAATATAAATAAATGTAAAATATTGTCTAAAAAAGGAAATATGAAACTTATTAATGTTAATGGTAAAATTAAAATTGTAATAAAAGGAACAAAAAATAAATTATAAAAAATAGATAAAAAATTAACTTCATAAAAATTGTTAATAACTATAGGAAAAGAAACAACAAATGATATAAATGAAATACAAAAGGATTTACCTATATTTTTCTTAAAACTATTTATATATTCACCCATAAGAATTAAACTTAAACTAATTGAAAAAGATAACTGTAGTCCTAAATTAAAAATATATAAAGGATTTATAAATAAAATTATTGCTAACGTTAAATAAAGTAAATTCTGTGGTTTTATAAATAAATAAAATCTTTTATTAATTGTTAGTAAAATTGTAAAAATACAGCTTCTAAGTACAGACATAGGAAAAGATGTTAAAAACATATAAAATAACAAAAACAAAATTATTATAATACATCTTTTTTCTTCATATATTTTTAATTTTTTTAATATATTATTTAAAATAAGTACAAAAATAGATACATGTGTACCACTTATGGCAAATAAATGGCTTATTCCTATAGTTCTAAAAGAATTAGTAACATCATTTTTTATATAATCATCTTTCCCAAATATTAATCCGTTTATATATGGATAACTTTTTTCTAATTTAAAACTGTTTTTTATAAGACTGTTTTTTATTTTATAAAATATATTTTTATTATCTTTTATTTTTGTTATATCAGTTATTTTAAACACATGAAATATTTTATTATTGTATAAATATTTTTTATAATTAAATGTGTTTTCTACAGTATTATTATTTATATCTAATTTTTCTGTATTTATATGTACTATATCTCCATAACCATAATTGTTTAAAAATTCATCTTGTTCGTTTTTATTTAAATATAAATAACCGATAAATTTTTCTTTGTTTTTTAATATTAATTTTATTCCATAATCTTTAATTGTAATATCTATAATTTTAGCATCTATATTTTCTATTTCTTCATAATTACTTTTATAGGTAATAAAAAGGTTTGTTATTAAAAAATAAAATAACGCAATAAAAAGAATTATATAATAAGGATAATTACAAAGTAAAATAGTCCTTAATTTTATCATAAATGTTATCGCCGATTCCTGATATTTGTTTTAAATCTTCAACTGATTTAAATAATCCTTTTTCTTTTCTATATTTTATAATACTATCGGCTTTACTTTCTCCAATACCTTTAACACTCATTAATTCTTCCTTTGATGCAGTATTTAGTGAAACTTTATTTTCTTTTTCTGTTTTACTTGGTGTTGGTTTTTCAATACAAGATAAGTTGGTATCAGAATAATTATTCGAAGCATTATTACAATTAGTTGATATTTTTTCTTCTATTTCTTTTGTTTTTGAAAAGTTTGTTATTTCATTTTTACTATAAATAATTATAACCATTTCATCCGTTACTTTTTTACTTAAATTATTTGCTCTAGTCGAAGCATTAGAAGTTAAACCTCCTGCTTTTTCGATAACATCAATTACTCTATCTTCTTTATTCATTTTATAAGTTCCTGGTTTTTTAACTTCTCCTTTAATATCAACATACACATATGCTATTTCATATTGATCTTGTTTTTCAAGTTTTTCTATTTTTTCATTGTTAGTTTGCATGCTTATTATTTTTTCATTAATTTCTTTTATATTATTATAAGTATAATAATAAATAACTCCAATTAAAAGAATAGATAAAAACAATGTTATAAAACAAGATATTATAATTATTTTATTTTCTTCAAATATTTCTTTTATTTTTTCCATGTATTTTTCCCTCCATATAATTATATTGACAAAAAATAAAAAGACCTAAAATTTAGGCCATTTTTTTACGATTTTTTTTATTTTCTTCATAATTTATTCTTTGAACGACAGTTAATATTACAATTAATGATGCTGCAAAACTTCCTCCATAACTCATAAAAGGAAGAGGAACTCCCGTCAATGGAATAACTCCAGTTACACCAAGTAAATTAATAATAATATGCGACAATATATAAGTTACTGTCCCATAACATATAAGTCTGTTGGCATTATTAGTTGTTTTTTTAGCAATACTTAAAATTCTACAAATAAGTAAGAAATATAAGAATAAGACAAATGTTGCTCCAACAATTCCCGTTTCTTCTACTATTATAGGATATATAAAATCAGTATGAGCTTCTGGAAGATATAAATATTTTTGAGTACTATTACCCAATCCTTTTCCTAAAAGTCCACCATTATTAATTGCAATATATCCATTACATATTTGATTACCTGTTGTTAAATATCTTTCACATGGTGATTTTATATTAAATCTATCTAATTTATCACTATCAATAAAACCTGGCACATTCAAAATTATAATAGTTAAAACAATAATCATAAAAGCCCCTGCAGTGCCTCCGATTAACCCTATTTTCTTTTTAATAATTTTATCAACAGGTGATGTAAAAAACATAACAGCACATATTATAAAAAATATTATTGCAGTTCCATAATCTTTTTGTAAAACTATCATAAAAAAGATTAAAGCTGATACGATTAAAACAACTAAAGAATTTCTTACTTGATTTTTTAGTTCTTTATCTTTAGAAAAACCAAGCATTGTTCCTATCCATACAATTATAATTGGCTTAGCAAACTCACTAGGTTGAATAGTACCTATAACAGGAAGTTCAATCCATCCTTTTGCACCATTAAAAGCAACAGAATAAATAAGTGTAGCAAAAACAATACAAGTTATAACAATAAGTGCTATCCATGCATATCCTTTGTAATTTTTTGTTTTTATTTGCATACCAAAAATCACACATACTAAAAATGAAATTAATATGATAACTAATTGCCTTGTAAAATAATAACTTGGACTTACTTCTTGAAAGTATGCTGTTACACTTGAAGCAGAAAAAATCATAATAAGACCAAATCCAAACAAAACTACAGTTGTTAAAAAAAGTTTTTTATCAATATTCTTTATTTTATCTTTCATATTCTATCCTCATTAATATAATAACATAAAATCATCTTTTATTAAACTTAAAAATAAAGTTTTTTTAAACTATTGTAAATAATTATTTAATAAAACTTAGTTATTTATAATGACAAAACACTTACTAATTTAATAAACTATAATAGATAAATTAAAAGGAGGATGTTTATGTATTATTACGGAAATTCTTATGGATACGGTAACTATGGTGGAACATCATGCTGTGGAAATACTATGCCAACATGCGGTGGTAACACAGGATATGCTGGAAACGGATATGCAATTGTTCTAGTATTATTTATCTTATTAATAATTATTCTTGGCGCAAGAAATTGGAACTAATATATAATTATTATTTGGAAATAGAAAAAACTATTTCCTTTTTTCTTGTTTTGTGATAAAATATAACTGATTTTTACAAAAAAGGTGAAGTATATGAAAAAGAGTAAAAAAAATATTAAAAAATTAGATATATTAGATGAAGAAGATAAAAGACTTAGAACTATTAGTAAAGAAGTTGAATTCCCATTAAGTGAAGAAGATAAACATACAATTAATAATATTATTAACTACTTAACAAATAGTCAAATAGAAAAAATTGCAGAGGAATATGACTTAAGACCAGGGATGGGACTTGCTGCTATTCAACTTGGAATTAATAAAAGATATTTTGTTGTCGTTCACGAACAAGAAATAAAAGAAACCTTTAAAAATTATGTTATTATTAATCCCAAAATTGTTAGTAATTCTGAAGAAATGATTTATGTTGAAGAAGGAGAAGGATGCTTAAGTATCAATCGTGAATGTGAAGGAATTGTGCCAAGATATGCAAGAGTAACAATCGAAGGCTACGACATTGATGGTAATAAAATAAAAGTTAGAGGTCGTGAAGAACTTGCTATTGCTTTTCAACATGAATTAGATCATTTAAACGGTATTTTATTTGTTGATAGAATTGATAAAAATGACCCTTATAAAGATGCGAATAAATATAGACCTATTTAAGGTCTTTTTTATATAAAAAGAAGTTAATCTAAACTTCTTAATCTTCTTAAATAAGTTTCTTTTAACTTCTCATTTTCTTCTTTTCCAATACCAATTAAATAATTTCCATCTTTAGAACAATTATTATTAAAATAATTCAAATCATAAAGCCTATTTTCAGGGTTTAAATATATTTCTTTTGCTTCTTCATAAACAATATTATTATCAATTAAACATTGTGAAATCTTATTAACAATGGTAAAGCTTTCTTTATTTCTTTCAAATATTATTCTAAATTTATCATCGTATAAAACAGGTAACAAATTAAACTTTTCTTTATAACTTAAAATTAAATCTTTTGCCGCCTTTAAATTTCCTTTTTCTATTAAATATTTTATAAAGGTTTGTTTTTTTGATATTTCACTAAAAACAACATCTTGATAACTAATTTCTATCTCTTTTCTAATCATTAATCCTTCATCGTTAAAAAGGCAGTCACAAACAATAGTTGGAGATGATACCTCGACTTTATTTTTATTTTCAAATTTATATACATAAAGTTTAGGACAATCATAACTTGAAATATCATCATCTATTAAATAATATTTTTTATTTAAACAATAAATATGTATATCATTGTTTGAAGAGTCAATATCTATCACAAATGAATCATTTTTTTCACTGTCGATTTTTAAACCAATTTTTAATTTACTACCTTCTTGCATATATCCAAAAAAAGGTAATGCTAATGATGAATCCATTATTTCTTTAAGATTATTTTCTTTTGCAAACTCATATAAATTCATTAATGAATCTTTAATTGCATATTCATAAATAAATTCAAATGCTCCTTCATTAATTTCATCAATGCTTGTAAAAATAAATCGTATAAATTCTTTTACAACACCATCTGATTTTTTGTAATTATGGTCGTTAATCATATTTATTGCATTTATTATTTCATTAAATTTTTCCATAACACCACCTCTTTTAATTGGCTATTATTATAACACATAATACATATTTTAGCAAGAAAAAGGAATTTGTTAATCCACTAGTTTAACACTTACAAGTTTACTAACACCAGATTCTTGCATTGTTATCCCATATAATGTATTAGCATATTCCATTGTTTTTTTCTTATGAGTTATAATTATCAATTGCGTTTTACCGATATATTTATTAAAATATGTACCTACTCTATCAACATTTGCCTCATCAAGAGCAGCTTCAACTTCATCAAATAAACAAAAAGGAATCTTTTTAACATTTAAAACGGCAAAAAGCAAACTTATTGCAGTAAGTGTTTTTTCTCCTCCGGATAATAAGCTTATTGAAGTTATTTTCTTACCTGGTGGCGATACTTCAATATTAACCCCTGTTTCTAAAATATTAGACTCATCCGTTAGTTTTAGTTTAGCAGAACCACCTTTAAATAATTCTTTAAAAACATTATTAAACTCTATTTCAATTTCTTTAAATGTTTTAATAAATTCTTTTTCCATAACTAAGTCTAATTCGTTTATTATCTTAAGAAGTGTAGTTATTGCCTCTTCTAAATCATTATCTTGTTTAGTTAAAAATTCATATCTTTTACTTACTCTTTCATATTCTTCAATAGCACCAAGATTAACAATACCAATCTCTTTTAACTCTTTTTTATATGAATTAACATTTTTTCGTGCCACATCTATATCTTCTTCTAAAACATAATTCGCTTTTGCTTTTTCAAAAGTCATTTGATATGTTTCACTTAAAATATTAAGTAAATTATCCATTTTAACACTCATTTTAGAGCTTTCTATTTCTAATGTTTTTTTCTTTTCTTCTAAATTTCTTACATTAGAATTATTAAGTCTATATTTAGCTTGATATTCTTCAATTAAAGAAGACACTTTTTCCTTTTCCTCATTTAAAAGAATGATTTTTTTATTTACAAGTTCTTTTTCTTTTAATACTTCATAATACTTTTTAAGAATTTTTTCTTCCTCTTCATTTATTGAATTATCTTCTAAATCTTCTAAATTATTTAATTCTAAAGTAATTCTATCAAGCTGATTTTTTAAAAGTTTATAATTTTCATTTTTAGCATTATATTCTTCAGTTAATAATATTTTATTTTTTCCTATTTCATATAAAATATTTTCAAATTTTTTAATATTTTTATCTATTTCTTCTTGTTTTTGTTTTAAAGATAGAATTTCTTTTTCTTCCATATCTTTTTTTGTTAAAAGATTTTCTAATTCATATTTTTCACTTATAATACTTTTTTTCTTAACTGTTCCTCCTGTTATTGAACCGCCAACATTAATTATTTCGCCATCAAGAGTTACAATTTTATATTTATTATTTATTTTCTTACTAATTTTATTAGCATTATCAATATTATCTACAACTAAAACATTCCCTAATTGATTAAAAATAATATTTTTATAATTAGAATCATACGAAACAAGATTAGCTAAAATATCAATAAAACCATCCATATCATTTACAACATTTAGAATATTATCCTCTATGTATCTTGGTTTAATAACATCAAGAGGAAAAAATGTTACTCTTCCTAAATTGTTTTCTTTTAAATAATTAATGCATGTTTTAGCAACATTTGGATTATCTACAACAAGATAGTCTTTAGCACCCCCTAAAGAAACATCTAAAGCTAAAAGATATTTTTCATCTATGTTAATAAGTTTTGAAATTGTATTATGAATTCCTATAAGTTTAGGATTACTAAGAAGCCTTTTTATACTTACAGGGAAACTACTATTTTCAATATAGTCATTTAAATATTTTATTTTATATTCTTTTTGAAGTTTGGAATTTTCTAAAGCCGATATTTTATTTTTTATATCTTCTTTAGTATTATTTAATGAAACATATTCATTATTTTTATTACTATTATCTTTTAAAACTTCTTTTATTTTATTATCTAAAATAGTTAAATCTGTTTTTATAGATAATAATTTATTATTTAAAGATAATTTTTGTTCTTTTAAATTAGTAATATTTTCATGAACTTTTACATCTTCTGCATCATATTTACTTCTTTCTTTAATAATATTTTTTTCACCATTTAGCTTTTCTTCTTCTTTTGTTAAAATAAGAAGATTTTGTTGTAAAGAAGTAAGATTAGTTGTTATTTTTTCAAGTTCTTGTTTTTTCTTTTCAAGTTCAATATCATCATTTGTAATATTTGTTGTTTTTTCTATTATTTCATTTGTTAAATCTTCAATTTGTTTTGTTTGTTCATGATATAAAACATTTAATTTTTCTAAATCATTAGCAATTAATGCTATTTCTATTTGTTCAAGGTTTTCTTTTATTTTTAAATATTTACTTGCTTGTTCACTTTGAATTTTTAATGGTTCAATTTGTTCTTCAAGTTCTTTTATTATATCTTTTACACGGGTTAAGTTTTCATTTGTTTTTTCTAGTTTTTTTAAAGCTTCTTCTTTTCTTCTTTTATACTTTAATACTCCTGCTGCTTCTTCAAAAATAGTTCTTCTTTCATAAGGTGAATCACTTATTATTTTACTTACTTCTCCTTGGGAAATTATATTAAAAGCATATTTTCCCATACCACTATCAAGGAATAAGTCATAAATATCTTTTAAACGACATTTTTCGTTATTAAGATAATATTCGTTTTCACCACTTCTAAAAACTTTTCTTGTAACAGATATTTCAGTATAAGGAACTTTTAAGTAAGAATCACTATTGTCAAAAACAAGACTTACACTTGCAAGATTAAGTGGACTTCTTGACTTACTTCCTGCAAAAATAACATCACTCATGTTGTTTGAACCACGAAGAGATTTTATTGATTGTTCTCCAAGTACCCATTTAACAGCATCAATTATGTTGCTTTTTCCACTTCCATTTGGACCAACAATACATGTGATATTATCATCTAATGTAATATTTGTTTTATCTGCAAATGATTTAAAACCCGATATTTTAATTTCTTTTAAATACATAATTATCAAGTCTCCTTTTATGTTTATATATAAATTATAACAAATTTATGAAAAGAAAAAAAGAATTTGTTAAAAATTCCTTGAAGATAATTAAATTTTACTTTATAATTAAGTACAAGTATTAGAACAAAGTATGAAAGAGGATTATAAAATGAAGAAGAAAAAAGGTTTATTAATAGTAATATCAGGCCCAAGTGGTATAGGAAAAACTACGATTAGAGAAAGGCTTGTAAAAGAAAATGATGATTTTTGGTATTCAATTTCTATGACTACCAGAAAACCTAGAAAAATAGAAAAAACTAATAGATATGAGCAAAATGGTATTGATTATTATTTTGTTGATGAGGATGAATTTATTAGTAATATAAAGGAAAATAATTTTCTAGAATATGCTGAAGTTTATAAAGACCTTTACTATGGAACTTTAAAAGATATTGTATTTAAAAAATTAGATGAAGGTATAAATGTTATATTAGAAATAGATGTTAATGGGGCAAAGCAAGTAAGGAAAAATTATAAAAATGCTTTATTAATATTTATAAAACCTCGCTCTTTAGAAGAGCTTGAATATAGATTAAGAAATAGAAGAACGGATACTGAAGATGCAATTAAAGAAAGATTAGAAAAAGCTATTTATGAAATAAGCAACAGTGGTATTTATGATTATGTTATTGAAAGTGGTTCTAAAGAAGAAGATTATGAAAAAGTTAAAAATATTATTGAATATGAAAAAAACAAGAAAATATGTAAATAGATTCTTGTTTTTATTTTAGTATTAAATTTATGAATAAAGTTTAGAAATTTCTTCTAATAGTTTTTTATATTTATTGGATACTTCATATAACGAAGAAACCTTTTTAAATGCCTCTTCCGTTGTATGTGATGCTTTTAATAGCTTTTTTCTTCTTGATACATAAGTGTTTGATATAAAATAATTATTTGTCAAAAAGTATGCATCATGTGTTAATACAAATTCTAAAATTTTTAATAGTTTTTCGTAATTTCTAGTACACATTTTAAAACTATCTATAAAAAATAATTGACTGTCATTATTTTTAATTTCTAATAATAAATTACAAAGTGTGTCATTAAAAGTAGAATCTATGCCACTTTCATAAACTGTTTTTTTTATTTCATCTGTTAAAACATTATTTAATTCTTCAAGTTCAAAAGGTTTTGTTTTTAGTTTTTTGTAATCATGTTCAAGATTAGATTCACTACATTTTGATAATTCAATTAAAGCTTTCATTGCAGTTGGATATTTATTAGAAATATTTCTATAAACATCTTTACTTTCATCGAGAATAAGTAAATTTGAAAGTTCAAATAAATCTATTTTTGAAAAATATTCAATGGCACTTTTTGTTATTTCTTTTATAGAAAAGTCGTTTAAATAAGTATTAGAGCCATATTGCTTATAACTTTTGCTACTGACACCTTCAAGTAAACTATTTCTAATAGCAACGACAACCATATTAGCCACTAAAATATTTTTCGGTTCATAAAAAGTCCCTTCTTCGCTACCAACTATTAAAATGGCATTTCTAAACTCTTCATCTTTAAAATTATAAATAATTGAGTATAATTGTTCCTTTACATTATCAATTATATTATATAATGCTGTATTAGATATTTTGGCCTTTTGTAATTGTTTTTTTAAAATATTCCATGTATAAAACTCTATTATTTCATTTTTCATACTTTCTTACTCCCATTGTTAAGATGCTTTTAATCATAACATATTTGCTACTAACATTATAACAAAAAAGTTTTTATTCGTCAGCATTACATATAAAAAACACAAAAATTTATTTAACATTTCTTTGTAAATCTAACCAATTTTATGGTATTATAATACTTGTTGAGGTGAAGTATATGAAAAAACATTATTTTTTAATAATTATATTATTATTTATTTGTATAATACTTACAGGATGTGATACAAATAGTTATATGAAAGAGGTTACTTATAATGAATATTTAAACTTAAAAGAAAACGCAAAAAAAAATAATAAAAACTTTATTTTATATATAAAGCAAGAAAATTGTAGGCATTGTAAAGATTTTACTCCCACAATTACAAAAGTAGCTAAAAAATATAAAATAACTATTTATTATATTAATCTTACAAAACTAACTAAAGATGAATATACTAAATTTAAAGAAGAAGGATCTTTTTCTGGTACACCAACCGTTTTATTCTATGAAAATGGTGAAGAACTTGGTAGTTTTTCAAGATTAGTTGGAAATAAAAGTGAAAAAACTTTAATTAACAGATTGACTTCTAGAGGATATATAACTGAATAAAAGGTTATTAACATTTTTGTTAATAACCTTTATTTTATTTATTTTTCAACTTTTTCTAATTTAGTTAAAACTTCTTTAGTAACTTTAATCGCGCTATTTCTTAAATCTTCAACAGCACCTTCTACAACTGGAGTTGCTTTTTTCTTTGCAAGTTCATATAAATCATCTAGTTTTTCTTTTATTTCTTCACTTTTTTTCTTAGCTATTTTTAATACTTTTTCTTTATCAAGATCCTCTAAATCTTTTTTTACTTCATTAATTTTTTCTTCAATAGCCATTTTTACATCATCTTTGTCTAACTCTTTAACACTATTTAGTAGTTCTTCAAACTTTAATTTTAATTTTTTTCTTGTTTCACTACCCTTATCTGGTGCAAAAAGTATTCCAAGTCCTACTCCTGCCCCTAATCCTAATAAAAGTTTTCCTAATCCATTTTTTTTACTCATCTTTATCATCCCTTTCTATATTCTTTTTTCCAAAAAAACTTTTTATAACTTCAACTATTTTTGCTATAATCGCATCACTTACAGTACTAACCGCACTATTAACATGATCAATTGTCTCAAATACTCCATTTACTGCCTTTAACTTTCTTTCTACATCCAGTAATATTATATGTACTTTATCACTAATTATTAATATTTTTATAGCTATTAATATTAAAAAGATAAGAAGTACACATGCTAAAACTAATAATATTGTTGTTATTACGGTATTATATCCCATTTTTATTCCCTCCTAAAAACTATTTTTCATCATACATCATGTCAATTAAATCATATAAACTTTTTTCTTCAGGTTTTTCTTCTTTTGTTACTGCTTTAACTTCTTGTTCATCATCTATTTCTTTTTGTAATTTTTTATTCTTAGCAGTTCTTGTTTTTTCTTGTTCTTTTTCTACATCTGTATAATCAACATTATACTCTAAACCTAAATCTTCAAAATATTCTTCAGCATCCCCTAAAGTAATCTTAGGAATACCAGGTGCTTCTTCTTTATCAGTCATTTCATAAAGTAAAGAATCTGCATCTTCTTTTGTTTCTCCATATGCTTTTTGTCTAATCGCATCAAAATCCATCTTTTTAGGCTTTTCTTCTATAAACAAATTATCAATACTTTTTCTTTCATAGGGTACTTTAGTAGTCACATTAGAAGCTTCATGTTCACTACTAATTACACCATAAACTGGAGATATATTTAATGAAGGTTTAAATTTTTCCTTTTTAACTTCAGGTTCTTTATAATTATCAAATGAATAGTTTTTTTCATATCCACCATATAAAACTTTTTCTTCTTTTTTAGGCATTTCATAAACAGGGTCTACCTTTTCCTCTTCGATAAAATCTTCTACATCAAATATAATTGGTGGTTTTTCTTCTTTAACTTCTTTTGTTTTGTTCTCTTCCTCGTATTCTTTATATTCCTTATATTCTTCTTTTATAGTTTTTTCAACATCAATTTTTTTAGCTATTTCTTCTTTTTCGTCTTCTTCATCTTCTTCATAAATCATAGTTTTTAGCTTTTCTAATAATTTCATTTTGTTCTTCCTTTCATATTAAGTTATTCCGTTTTTTCTATATTAATTATATCCTCATCTGGTATTTCATTTGGTTTTGGTTTATATTCACCATACATCTCTTTCCATTCCAAGAATGAAGATGTATTTTTTGATGGATTTAAATAACTATATTCCTCTTCATTATAATTAATTGTATTTGTTCCTATTAAAGACTCAATTATTTTGTCATTATAATTAATACTATTTAAAATAGTAATTGCTTTAAATAAAGATTCTTTATAATTATCTGTTATTACTTCTATTTTAGAATAATTATACATAACTTCAAGAAAATAATTATTATCTTGTTTTGTTATTAGAACATAGCCTTTATTACCATTATGATTAATTATTTTAGAATAGAAAGCTTTTTCATCTTCGTTTATTTTATAATCATTAACTATTTTTTTATAATAACTAATTATGTCTACATATAAATAATACTTATGCCCTTTAGAATAAAATACATTGTTTTCTTTCTCATCATTAATCATAGTCATATCATTTGGCAAATATATTTTATAACCTTTAAGTGATTTATTAGTTTTATAAATATTATCAAAACTATAATCTATTACTTCATCAAGAGATAAACTATTTAACCTAACAACACTACAACCTGTAAGTAAAAGCACAATTATTACTAAAGGTAAAATTATCTTTTTCATATTTTATTTATACACCTCTATTATATCAAATTTATTTAAGAATATAAATAGTTATTTTTTAAAAGCTAAAAGTTTGTAAATTTTAAAACCTTTTTGACTAAATTTATATTCATACTCTGTCATTATATTATCATTATTTTCACTGTTTTGCAAATCTAAATTTATACTTTCAAAAATATAACCATAATTACTAAGGGAACAAATTGAATATTCAAAAAGTTTCATATTATCTGTTTTAAACTCTATTCTTTTTTCACCTTTAAATAAATTATCATAAGTTTTTAAGAAATTAGGACTTGTAAGTCTTCTATTTTCATGTCTATTTTTAGGCCATGGATCAGAAAAATTTAAATATATTTTAGATATTTCATTAGAAAATACTTCATCAAGCTTTAAAGCATCATAATTAATTAAATATAAATTATCTAACCTTTCAAGTCTTTTTGTTGCAATCGCAAGAATACTTGCACTTTTTTCTATTCCTATATAATTAATATTAGGATTTTTCAAAGCCATTTCATAAATAAATTTACATTTTCCTGTTCCTATTTCTATATTTATTTCATTGTTATTGTTAAAAAGAATATTCCATTTTCCTTTATATTTTGTAGGATTATCTATAACAAAAGAACAATTACTTAATATTTCTTCTTTATTTTTTACATTTCTAAGTCTCATAACACCATTCCTTTAACTAGCTATTTTATTATATCATAATTATTAATTCTAAAACAAATAAATACAGTAATTAAATAAAAAATTTATAAAAATAATTTTAAATTAAACTCTACATTTTAGTAATAAATTCATTTACTATCTATTCGTACTTCATCTATATATTGGTATTTAAAGCACTAGAATTTGTAACAATACTTTGTTGTAATTCGTTTTCTAAATTTTTTCTTGTATTTAATGCAATATTTTCACCACATCTTGCCACATATATAATATTAAACATTCGCTTTTTTGTTTTTTATAAATGCTTTAACATAAAAACAAAAATTACATATAATATTTTAGAAAAAAGGAGGAATTATATGAATACAAATATGCCTTTTGGCATTAATCCAAACATGATGCCTAATAATCAAATACCAATGATGCCTAATAATTTTCAATCAGGTTATGATTATAATTTAATCGAACAAAGATTACAAACACTTGAAAGAAAGGTACAAGCAATTGAAAAAAAATTAAATACTACTAATTCTACACCAAATAATTTAGATTATAATTACAACTATACTTCTAGTATGCACATGATGTAATATGTTAAAGTTTAAAAATAATTCTAAAAATATTAAAAACGGTGATATTTTTATATGCACCCACGATACATATGATGATAGACATAAATATATAAATGATGCGATTAAAAACGGATGTAAAGCCATTATTATAGATAAAGATATTAAAACTAATAATAAAATGTTTATTAAAGTACAAAACACTAATGACACATATTATCAAATATTAAATAACTATTATAATTATCCACTTGATAATTTAAAACTTATTGGAATAACCGGAACTGATGGAAAAACAACAACAGCAATGATTATTAATGATTTATTAAATAATTATGTTAATTCTTCTTATCTAGGTACAAATGGTTTTATATTAAAAGAAAAAGTTATTAAAACTAAAAATACAACACCAAGTATAGATACTTTATTTAAATATTTTGATGTATTGAATAAAAACAATTACGATACTCTTGTAATGGAAGTATCTAGTGAAGCTTTACTACATAATAGATGCCATAATATTAATTTTGATATAGCAGTTTTAACTAATATTAAAAAAGACCATTTAAACGTTCATAAAACATTCAAGAATTATTTAGAATCTAAAACAAAATTATTTAAACAAGCAAATCTATGTATTTTAAATAAAGATGATAAACATTTTAATTATATTAAAAGAAAATGTAACAAAAATATAATAACATATGGAACAAATAAAAAATGTGATTATTATTTTTATGATATAAATGAATACAATGATAAAACTACTTTTAAGCTTAAAGCAAATAACAAAATTTACAATATTACAAGCCCTTTAATTGGTAAATTTAATGTTTATAATTTAGTTTCTGCTATTGCAACTTTAAATTGTTTTAATATAAATATAACTTCTATTATAAATAATATTAAAAAAATTAAACAAGTACCAGGAAGACTTCAAAAAATAGATTTTAAACAAAATTATGATATTGTTTTAGATTACGCTCATACAAGTAATGCTACATATGAAGTGTTAAAACTTTTTAATAAAATTAAAAAAGGAAATATTATTACAGTAGTTGGATGTGCTGGTAAAAGATATAAAGATAAAAGAAGTGAAATCGGAAAAATAGTAACTACTTATTCTGACAAAGTTATTTTTACTATGGATGATCCTAGAGATGAAAAAGTATTAGATATTATAAATGATATGATATCTAAAGTTAAAAATAATAATTATAAAATAATTGAAAATAGAGAAAAAGCCATTTTTGAAGCATTACATTTAGCAAAAGAAAATGACACTGTTTTAATATTAGGAAAAGGATTAGATAATTATATGGCAATTAATGATAAATATGTAAAATATAGTGATTTAACTGTTATAAAATCATATTTTAAAAAATTATCAAAAGAAAAATGATAATTTTTTTATTTATAAATTATCATTCCTGAAAAACAATATATTTGTTCCTCACTAAATATTGACACTCCTACCTGAAATTTTATATCAATTATTTCACCATCAAAATCATTTAAAAAATCATTTATTTTTTCTTCTAAATCTTTTTCACTTTCTTCATCATATATTTTTACTTTCATAAATATCACCAAATTTAGTATAAAAAAACAAAGTATAAAATTATGTTGAATTTTATACTTTATTAAATTATTTTATTAAATATTTTGATTTTTTTAAAATGCTATAAACTAAACCTGTACCAATAGCCAATGATATTGTTCCAAGAATTACAAATGTTGTTGTTGATCTTCCTGTATCTGGAACATTACTAATTATTACTACTTTTAAATCTTGTTTTTTAGAAATTACTATATCACTTTCTTTATCTTTACTACATGTTTGTTCTTTTGTTTCATAAAATTTTACAGTAGGTTCTAAAGTCACTTTTTTAACATTATTATTTTTTAATTTTGTATCAAATGTTATTTCTATTTTTTCATTTACCTGTAACATTTTATCTATTATAAAAGTTATTTTATTTGTTTCAATGTTTGTTTTTACTAAGGTTTTATCAATTCCTGAAATGTTAATTGAGTCTTTAACTAGTGTAACATTATTATCAATAGGAACTTCTATAACTATATTACATACATTATATGATAATTTTGAATTATTTGTAACCCTTACAACATTTTTAATAATTGTATCTTCTTGTTTTAAGTTAATACCTAAATCAAGCGCTGTTTCTTTTTCAAGGTCTTTTGCAGTAATTGCGTATTCTTTTTTTCCTATATTACCTGCAGCATCTTTAGCAAATACATAATATGTTCCTGCTGTTTTTGTTTCATCTACATTTTTTATTTCAACTGTTTGTTCAGTATATGAAGTACCTAAACTAATCCAGCCACTAACTTTTTTTTCATCACTATTTTTAGAATAAGCAAATTCTACAACACCTACATTATCTGTTAGTTTTGCACTTATTATACAACTTCCATTTTCACATTTTTTAGAAGATATTTCTACTACTGGTTTTTCTGTATCAGGTGTTCTTACTACACATTGTTCGCATACTTCAATTGTTCCTTTTTTAGATGTTGTTTTTATAAATGATTTTTTTTCAGAACATTCTACTTTATGTAATGTATCTTTTTTTTCCGTACAACTATCAACAGTTTCTGTATTAATTATAGTCCATTTAACATAATCTCCTGATGATATAAGGCTTCTTGTACATGTTGATTTCTTATAATTCGGACCTGAACATTCTACTTTACGTGTTTGATTCTCTGATGACGTACAACTTGATGGATATGAAGTATTACAATTCCATTCACCATAAGTTGTGCCTGTTTTAGTTTGCACACATTCAACTGTAACTGTTTTTACTGTTTTACATCCTTTACTTGTTATTGTAGTTCCAGCAGGGCACTTCGCATCACCAATAATCTTTCCATTAGAATTATAACAATAGTTCGGACTTAAATTCGGACCAGATCCTATATACCCCGCAGAACATGTTGGACTTGTATAAGAATCCCTATCTTCTTGATTACAAGTAACCCTTTCTGTTGGTCCAGTTTTAGGAACACAAGTAGAAACTTCAGAACAAGATTGTTTTGACCAAGTTGATGATGCAGTTCTAGTACAAGACTTTTGTGTCATATATTTAGTACATGATACTGTTTCTGTATCATTTGAGGAAGAAGTACAACTACCCGGATAAGAATCAGAACATGACCATGTCGTATATGTTGGTTCAGAAGAAACCCATTCACCATTAGATGTCGTTTTTATATATTTTTTTTGTTCCTTACATTTAACTTGTTCCGTATCTGTTTCACTTGCTTTACATTCACTTACTTCTTCTGGTTCACCAACTTGTACCCATTCATTACTTGTTATTGTGCCTTTCTTTTTACAATCATTATCTGTTGGTTTTACATTACTACACTCTGTTGATAAAGTTTCCGGTTCTAAGAAACTATTGTTTTTGTATTCATAATTTTTTTCATCATTATAAAATACATTAAGTCCTACCACAGTTAAGATAAAAACTAATAATAAAACTGTTTTCTTTCCTTTTTTCATTTAAACACTCCTTTATTTTATATTACTCTACCATTATGATGATATTATACCTCCGGCAATTATTTTAATCAAGCATAATTCAACAATATTTTAATTAATTTTAATTTATAGTTAACAAAAAAGAAGCTATATCGCTTCTTAAATTATTTCAATAATTAAACTTTCTTTTTTCTTAGGTTTATTTTTTGATATTTTAAATATTTTATCAATATCTATGCTTTCTTGTTTTTTTCCATAAATCGTACATAAAATATCACCTTTTTTAACATAACTGCCAACTTCTTTTTTTAATATTACTCCTGCATCATAATCAATATTATCTTCTTTTTTTACCCTACCAGATCCTAACTTGCAAGAAAGTTTTCCTATTTCTAACGCATTTATTTCTTTTAAATAACCTTCTTTTTCACTTAATACATTAATACCTTTTTTTAATTTTAAATTATTTATATTCCCATTCTGTCTATTTACATAAGTAATAAATTTTTCATAAGCTTTACCATTTTCTAAATTAGTAATAACTTCTTTTTTAGCATCTTTTTTTGATACATTTTTAACAACCATAACAATTTCAGTTGCCATATCTATTACTAAAGATTTTAATAAATTATCTTTTTTATTTTGTAAAATATCTAATACTTCCATTACTTCAATTTTATTTCCTACATTGCTTCCTAAAGGATTAGTCATATCAGTTAAAATACATATAACTTCTTTATTATAATGTTTTCCTATTTTTTTCATAATTTTAGCAAGTTTTATCGCATCATCATAATTTTTTATTAAAGCACCATTTCCTATTTTGATATCAATAACTATTTTACTTGCTCCACATGCTATTTTTTTACTCATAATAGAACTTGCAATCAATCCAATACTTTCTGTTGTATTAGTAACATCTCTTAAGGCATATATTTTTTTATCCATTAAACAAATATTTTTTGTTTGGCTAATAATACAAAATCCTATATCTTTCACTGTTTTTATAAAAGTTTTTTCACTTAAATTAACATTTACATTTATGCTTTCTAATTTATCTATTGTCCCGCCAGTATAACCTAATCCTCTTCCACTCATCTTAGGCATTAATATATTACATGACGCTAGTAAGGGCGCTAAAATTAAAGTTGTTTTATCACCTACACCTCCAGTTGAATGTTTATCAACTGTAATACCTAAATAATCTAAATTAAGAGTATCACCACTTTTTATAAATATATCTGTTAAATTAATTATTTCTTTATCATTAAGACCATTTTTACAAATAGCTTTTAATAATTTTGTCATTACTTCATCATTTATTTTATCATTTAAATAAGCATTAAAATACATATCAAGTTCTTTATATGATAATTCTTGTTTTTTATTTTTTTTATCTACTATTTTTTCATATTTATCTTTTTGTAAATATGTTTTATAACCATATATTAATTCAGGGAATAATGTTACAAAACTTAAAACAAGAAGATCAAAAGATATTATATTCCATTTTCCTATAATTAATACAAAAAGAATAGCTAAAAAGTGAAGAACTGTTTTGGCTTTTCCATATATATCTGCTGCTAAAACTATTTTCTTTTTTTTCATCATTGTTAAAGCTAAAATCCAAATAATTATATCTCTTATAAATATATATAAACTATAAATAGGAATTATATTTTTTATTATTAAAATAATAGTAGTTACAACAATTAATAATTTATCAACAAAAGGATCAAGTAATTTTCCAAATTTTGTTACTTGTTTATATTTTCTTGCTACATATCCATCTAAAAAATCTGTTATTATTATAAAAGTAAATAAACAAGCGGGAACTAAATTTTGAATTCCTTTATTATATAATAATATACCAAATGGTATAATAAGAAGAAGTCTTGTTATTGTAATTATATTTGCTAGCACTACTTATCACATCCTTACATATTAATCTTATTTAATTCTTCTTTTAATTTTTCCTCATTCCAAATAGTTATTCCAAGTTCTTTAGCTTTTTCGTATTTACTACCTGGATTATCTCCCACAATTACTACATCTGTATTTTTACTAACAGAATCTATTGTTTTACCACCATAAAGATTAATTTGTTCTTTTAATTTATCTCTTCCTATAAAACTAATTGTACCTGTTATTACAAACTTTTTATCACTAAAATTATCTTGTTTTTCTATTTGTTTACCTAAATAATTCATATTTAAACCTAAATCTTTTAATTTATCTAAAAGTTTTATATTTTCTTCATCTTTAAAATAATCATAAATACTTTTAGCCATAACACTTCCTACATCATTAAGTGAAGTTAATTCTTCTTCTGTTGCATTTTTTACTTCTTCAATTGATGGAAAATTTTTTGCTATAACTAAAGCGCTTTTTTCGCCAAAGTGTCTTATACCAAGACCAAATAATAATTTTTCTAAAGAATTAGATTTAGATTTTTCAATATTATCTAAAATTGTATTAACTGACTTTTCACCAAAACCTTCAAGTTCTTTTAATTCATCATGTTTTTTATAAAGGTTATAAATATCATCAATTGTTTTTAAATAACCGAAATTATAAAAATCTTCAATTATTTTTTCCCCTAATCCTTCGATATTCATAGCTTTTCTACTTGCAAAATGAATTAATTTTTCCATATTTCGTGCAGGACATTTTTTATTTGGACAATAATGATGTGCTTCACTTTCTTTTTTTATTAATCTTGTTTTACACACAGGACAAACTTCTATCATTTTAAATTTAGGTAAAATTTCAACTCTTCTATTTAGTTTTACACTTACTACTTCAGGTATAACATCCCCTGCTTTTCTTAAAACCACAATATCCCCAATGCGAATATCTTTTTCTTTTATAAAGTCTTCATTATGAAGTGTTGCTCTTGATATAGTACTTCCAGCAACACGAACAGGTTCTAAAATAGCATTTGGTGTTATTTTTCCTGTCCTTCCTACAGTAAAAATAATATTAGTTAATCTTGTTGTTACTTCTTCAGGAGGAAATTTATATGCGATAGCCCATTTAGGATTTTTAGCAGTATATCCTAAAGCATCTTGCATATTTATATCATCAACTTTTATAACCATACCATCTATATCATATAAAAGGTCTTTTCTTTTTTTTGAAGTATCATTTATAAAATTTATAACTTCATTTATATTATTACAAACCTTTCTATCTTTATTAACAACAAAACCCAAATTAGACATAAAATTCAATGCTTCTTCATGTGAATAAATGCCATAATCTTTTGGATTAGGTAAATGATATATAAAATTACTTAATTTTCTTGATGCTGCAACTTTTGAATCAAGTTGTCTAACACTTCCACTTGCTAAATTTCTAGCATTTTGAAATAAATCAAGATTTTGTTTTTCTCTTTCTTTATTAACTCGATTAAATTCTTTTTTACTTATATATATTTCTCCACGAACTTCAATATCAATGTTTTTATTTAATTTTAAAGGAATATCTTTTATTGTTTTTACATTATGTGTTATATCTTCACCAATTTTTCCATCACCACGTGTTGCCCCACGAACTAAAACACCATTTTTATATAATAAACTAATTGCAAGTCCATCTATTTTTTGTTCGACAACATATTTAGGATTAAATCCCTCCTTTTTTATTCTTTCGTCAAATTTTACAATTTCATCTTCATTAAATATATCTCCTAAAGAAAGCATAGGTATTATATGTTCTACTTTTTTAAAACTTGATATTACTGTAGATCCCACCCTATGTGTTGGTGAATCTTCTTTTATATAATTAGTTTTTTCTTCAAGGTTTATAAGTTCTTCAAGTAATCGATCATATTCACTATCATCTACAGTTGGTTTATCTAAAATATAATATTCATGACTATATTTATTTAATAAATCAACTAAATAATCTATTCTTTTTCTATCTTCCATATACCCTCCAAGTATTAATCTTATAAATTAATTATACCTCATATTTAAGTAAATAAAAAGAAAAAAGTATCTTTTAATACTTTTTATCTTATTCTTGTTTTTGGTTTTTTATTTAAATTAATATCAACATTATTATTTATTAATTCTTCTTTTAAAGATTTTAATCTTTCTATTTCAGTTTGATAGTTTCTTTCATTGCTTTTTGATAGTTTTTTTTCTTTTGATTTGTTGCTTTACAATTTTATTTTTTATCATTATTTAAATACTTTAAAATTTCATTTTGATTTTTAATTATTTTATTCATTTTACTATGAAGTTCTTCTAAGATAAGTTCACTTTTCAAATCTGTTTTATAATCGTTTGAACTTCTTAATCTATCTTTTTTAGCTTCCCTATTTTGACTCATCATAATAATCGGAGCTTGTAAAGCTGCGATACAAGATAAAACTAAATTAAGAAGAACAAATGGATATGGATCTACTTTATCAAGCAAATATAAATTTAAAATAATCCAAACAATTAAAAAGATAATCATGCTTATTATAAAAGTCCAACTTCCTGCAACTTCAGTTAATTTGTCTGCTAATTTATCACCAAAAGTTCTTGTGCTATCACTTTGCTTATCAACATCTACCGCAATTGGTTCATCAATAAGCATATTTATTAATTCTTCTTCATCATTTTCTTCAAGTTGTTTTTTTAAAAGCATTTGCACTATTTCTTTTTTGGTTTTTTTACTTTCCATAATCATCACCAATTTAAATATAACACTAATTAATAAAAAAAGTAAATAAAAAATATTTAGTTTTACATAACTAAATACTTAATATTGAATACCCCATACAACTAAATCTTTAGCAGGTTTTCCACATACAATACATTTATCATCTATTTTTTCATTTTCCAAAATACATCTTGATTTTGTACCATTTATTTCTTTCATTTTTAATTCACAAGCTTCATCACCACACCACATTGCTTTAACAAACCCTGGTTTTGTATTCATAATATCTTCAACTTCTTTTAAAAAGTGAGCTTCATAAGTTAAACTTTCAAGTCTTGCTTTTGCTTTATTAAATAAATTAGTTTGGATTTTCTCTAATAAGTTAGAAGTATAACTTAAAATATCAATGTCTTTATCTACAGTATATTTTTCATTTGTATCTCTTCTTACAAAAGTTATTTTATTTTCTTTTAAATCTCTTTCTCCAACTTCAATTCTTATAGGGATACCTAAAACTTCTGCTTCAGCAAATTTAAATCCTGGTGTTTTATCACTATTATCTATAATTACATTTATATTATTTGTTTTTAAATTTTCATATATTTTTTCTACTTCTTCTTTTACATCTCCAATTGGAATAATAACTACTTTAGTAGGCGCTATTTTTGGAGGAAGAACTAAACCATTATCATCACTATGAACCATAATTAGCGCTCCAAGCATTCTTGTAGAACTCCCCCATGATGTTTGGTATACATAACTTAAATTATTATTTCTATCAGCAAATTTTATATCATATGCTTTAGAAAATTTTTGACCGAAAAAGTGACTTGTCGCAGATTGAAGAGATATACCATTATACATTAAAGCTTCAACTGTTAAAGTATATTCTGCTCCCGCAAATTTTTCACTTTCTGTTTTTCTACCTGTTACAACAGGTATTGCTAAATATTCTTCAAAGAAAGTTTTATATATATTTAACATGTCTTTTGTTTCTTTTTCTGCTTCTTTTTTTGTTTCATGAATTGTATGTCCTTCTTGCCATAAAAACTCTCTACTTCTTAAAAATGGTCTTGTTTCTTTTTCCCAACGAAGAACACTACACCACTGATTATATTTCATAGGTAAATCTTTATATGATTTTAAAACACTACTGTAATAATCACTAAATAATGTTTCACTAGTAGGTCTTATACACATTCTTTCATCTAACTTTTTACTTCCACCTTGTGTTACCCACGCAACTTCTGGTGCAAATCCATTAATTAAATCTTGTTCTTTATTCATTAAATTTTCTGGGATTAACATAGGCATATAAATATTTCTATGTCCTGTTTCTTTAAACATCTTATCTAATTCTTCTTGCATTCTTTCCCAAATTGCATAACCATTTGGCTCAATTACTATACATCCTTTTACTTTAGAATAACAAGCCAAATGAGCTTCATTTACAATATCTGTATACCATTTAGCAAAATCTACATCTCTTGATGTTATCTTTTCGTTTTTTTTCATATAATACTTCCTTTCATAAACTTAACACTATTTTACCATATTTTTTAAAAATTAAACATTATTAATTCAGGTTTTATAATAAGTAAAAGACCAATTACTATCATAAGTATTCCCCCAACTAAATGTGAATATTTGGCATATTTATTAGAAATACCTGTTAATTTAAGAGTTGTCATAGCTATTATAAAGATTAATAAATCATCTATTAAAAAGAAGAAAATATAAACAAAAACATACATTAAAGCATTTACACCTGTTATATTATTAATAGCTAAAACTTGCGTAAAGACAAGTGGCAATCCTGCACTACAAGCAAGTTCTACAACATTTACACCAATTGCTAAAGTTATTACGCCTGCAAGAGCTAAAAACAAACTTTTTTCTTTTGTAAAATTTTTTATCTTATCAAAGACTTTTGTTCTTTTTTTATCATCTAATATCGTACAACCACTTGCATTTCTTGTTTTTATAAATGTTCTTAAATTAACAAGACCTCCGATAATAGCAATACAAGCAATAATATTTCTAACTAAAATACTTGTTGTTATATTGACAACTATTTCTAACCATCCAAGCATAATTACCATATACACTAAGGCCGAAGTTAATAAAAATGTAACTCCAATTATCCACATTCTTTTTCTATCTTTCATTCCAAGTAATGAACTTATTAAAAATAATAACACCCACATAGCACAGGGATTAAATCCATCTACAAGTCCAATAACTATTGTAATAAGAAGAACACTTACTTTTTTAATATCTACTTTCCCTATTATAGGAATATCGTATATTGTTTTACTATCTTCAGGTGGAGTTTTATCATCTTTAATTGTATTATTATTTAATTCTTTTATTTTATCTTCTATTTGGGAAGATATTGTAGTATTAAACCCTAAAAAAGCATTATCTTCAACAACAGTATAAGGAACTCCTCTTCCTGTTGTATTATATTTTTCTTTTATTTCATCTAAAAGTTTAGCATTTTCTTCATTATACCATGTTTCATATTTATTTATTTTTACATCATATTTTTTTTCAATTTCTTCTAAAAACTTTTCTTCTTTAGAACAAATAGGACATCCATTACCATAGAAAAAATCAATATTAATTTCTTTAGCATTAACATCACTTATAAAGAAAATAAGAAGAAAAAGGAAAAAACACTTTATTATTTTTTTCACTATCTTAACTCCTCAATTATTTTATTTAATTTTTTTTCACTTACTTCGCCATATGTTCTTTTAACTTCCTTACCATCTTTAAAAAACATAAATGCTGGTAAATTATCATTTACTTTAAACTCATTTATTATATCTCTATCAAGGTCATAATCAAGATTAATCACTTCGATATCATTCTTATCTTTCATTACCTTATCCCATACTTTACTCATATAAAGACAACTACTACACCAAATTGCTTGAACTCTTACGATTTTTAACATATTAACTTAACTCCTTTATTTTATTATTTAATACTTTTATAAACATATCTATTTCTTCTTTAGTAGTAAGATAAGATAAACTTATTCTTATACTAGAAGAAGCATAATTTTTATTTTTGGTTACTGCTAATACTGCTTTTGAAATTGGATTATTACTGGAACAAGCTGTTTGTGTTGAAACATATATATTATCTTGTTCTAATGCATGTTGCATCGTTTCCGGTTTTATATTTTCTATACTTATATTTACAATATGTGGTACACAATAAGAATTACTATTAATATGAACTTTATTTATTTTTAATAATTCTTCTTTTAAATATTTATTTAAAAAACATACATAATCATATTTTTTATCAAAATCTAAATATGCAAGTCTAAGTGCTTTAGCTGTTGATACGATTAACCCTAAAGCAGGTGTTCCACTTCTATAAACTGTTGTAGATTTTCCCCCATGAATAAGAGGTTCTAAAACTATGTTTTCTTTTTTAATTAAGCAACCTACTCCTTTTAGTCCATAAAACTTTTGAGCAGAAAAGCTTGCTAAATCAACATAATCTAAATTTATTTTAACTTTTCCTACACTTTGTGTTATATCACTATGAAAATAAGTATTTTTATTAACTTCTTTTATAAGTTTACCTATTTCATTAATAGGTTGTAAAACACCAACTTCACTATTAACACTTGCTATACTTACTAAAATTGTATCTTCTTTTATTAATTTTTTTAAATCATTTAAATCAACAATTCCATTTTCATCAAGTTTAACAAAATCAACTTCATAACCTAATCTTTGTAAATATGAACAAGGCCCAATAACTGAAGAATGTTCTAATTCTGTTGTTATAATATGTTTTCTTTTATTATTTCTTAAACATATTCCTTTTATAGCAAGATTATTTGCTTCACTTGCTCCACTTGTATATATTATTTCGTTTGGTTTTACATTTAAGATATCACTAATTTGTTTAGTGGCATCATTTATTAACTTATTTGATTCTACTCCTAGTTTATGAAGAGAATTAGGATTACCTATATAGTTTTTTGTAGCTTTTACAAAACTAGATAATACTTCTTCATTAACTGGTGTTGTAGCAGAATAATCTAAATAAATCATTTTATCTACTTCCAAATAAATATTTTACTAAATAAATTAAAAACCAAATTAAAAATAATACAAGTACCCATGATAATATATCATAAACTACACCACTTGAGTATTTCCCTATTATTGCAAAAATAGAAGTTGGGAAATATTCATTAATAAAACTATTTAAACTAGCTATTTTTAAGTTATCTCCAATATAATGAATAAGTCTTAAAAATATTTCAACAATTCCGATAAGATAAGTAACCCATTTTACATCTTTTAAAACTAAGACTACTATAATTATTAGAATAAGTAAAACTGCTAAATCCATAAACCTTTAACACCTCCAAGTATCTAAAAATTATTATAGCAAAAAAGATTTTCTATTTCTACAATTTATAACAAAATATTACAATTTTTAGCATATTTTTTATAAAGAGGATAAGTTATGAAAAATAGTAAAAATGAAGCTATGACATATACATTCTTAGCTACTGTTATAGGTTTTACCCTTATCGGAGACTTAGATTATATAAGACAAAACTCTTTAGGTAATTTTTTATATTTAATTGCTCAAATATTAGAAACCAACTCTGCAATTCAAGAAAGTATAGAAACACCAAAAAAGCAAAATAAAGCCTCAAATGAACAAAATAAGGATATAATTGATGAACTTATAAAAGATATTGATATAATAAAAAATAAATTAAGTGAGTATACTTAATTTATTTATTTTTCTTTAAACAATACTCAATCATACTAATAATAACATTATTAAAAGAAGTATTATTTTCTTTCGCAATTTTTTCTATTTCCTTAACTAAATCTTCTTTAATATATAATGATTTATAAATTGCACTTTCTTTACATCTCGTGCTTTTAATTGTAAATGGCATAAACTTCACTCCTTGACATTATTGTAATATATGAATAAAATATATGATATATTAGAAATTTCTAATAGATTAAGAGGTTAGCTTATGAAATTAAAAAAAATATTAAAAAGTTCTTATACAAATGCATTAAAAAGAATAAAAAACAGCAATTTTAATACTGTTTTATCAATTCAATATACTATTATAAATGTATTTAAAAAAAAATAAAGCGTGTTAACCAATTGTTAATGAACGCTTTTTATTTTGTTACAAGTATAAAAATAAGTTAAAATATATAAAATTGATCTTATCTATAAAAAAACTTATTCTACGTCACAAGACCAAAGTCCATGCTTATTACAATAGGCATATAATTTTGATCCTTTTACATATTTAAATTTACATTCTGCATTTTGTTCTGGCAATAATTTTACTTTATAAATATCTTTATCATTAACTAGTGCAATCCATTCAATAAAATGTTCTTTTTCCATAACATGATTTACTTTAACGTATATTTCATCTTTTCTATGTTCAAAAGTTGGAATGTGTTTTTCAAACGATGCATCAACACTATTTGAAATAAGCTTTACCATAGATTCACCACAACAAGTGATTCCACACTCACTACAGTTACAGTCATTGATTACCTCAACCATTGCTCCACACTTTAAACATTTTTTAATTATCAATTCATTTTTTATAAATTATTATCTATCTAGCAAATCACTAAATTGTAATTTAGCAATTACTCTATTCTTTATCTAAAGTCTGTGAAACTAATTTTAAATATGTAGTTAAATCTCCTATAGAATAATTTTCTACAATATCATTTCCGCCAAGCATTATCCAAGGATTTAAAATATATGCTTCATTGTATTTTATAGTTCCTACTTTTGAATATACATTATTAAATTTATCCTTTAAAAGTACACTAGATATAATACCACTATCAATCAATGCACTATTCAATAGTTCATCAATATTATCTGTAATTTCCTCCATGTTGTTATATTGTGTTTGAAAAAAATAGCATTTTTCACTTCTTGGACTATATATAAACAAATCCCCAAATGCAGTAGCAATGATAGGAATGAAATATTTTTGAAATCTCCATTCCCACGCTTTCATTATATTTACAGTTACATCAATATCTAAAACACTAATTAGTCCATTATTATAACTTCCTGTTTCAATGTGTATTTTATCTTCTGTAATATGAGTAATTGTAGATTCTTTCATTAATTTTTCTGTAATTTTATATTCTTTGTAAAAATTAGCTTTATTGTTTTTCTTACTAAATATTCCCATAATATACCTCACTTTCAAATTGTAATTTATTTGTTTGTTTCTTTCAATTTTATAAAAATTGTAACTGCTAGATATCCAATAATACTTCCAATAAAATTCATGATTATATCGTCAATATCAAAACTTCTACCAACTATCGGTTGTAATATTTCAATTGATAAAGTAATTAAAATAGCAATAACAAATATATTCTTTTTATTTATGTTTTTGAAAACTAATGGCAACATAATTCCCATTGGAATAAACATCAACATATTACCTATTAGCATATCTCGTATCCAAGTACCTATCGAAAGCTCACTTTTAATTAAATATTTGTATAATGATGGAACAAAATTGAAACTTCCAGAAAACCAACCTAAACTATCTCCTGTAGAGTATCCATTTTTTACATAAAACCAAAAATGCGACCAAAGATTGCTTGGAACGAGTACAAGATTTATTAATCCAGTTAAATAACATACAAAAATAAATTTAACTATTTCATAAAAATAATTAACTGATAATTTATTTTTCTTAATTTTAATAATTCTATAAATAACATATATTATTCCCACTATTATAGTAATAGGAACAACATTCAAAAATGTTTCTAACATATAATTGTTACCACCTTTCGAAATACAAATTACTATTTTCCTAACTAATTACTAAATTGTAATTTACAATTATTTCAACACTTCATTTAATTCTTCAAGTGATAGTCCTTTAATTAGTATATTGTTATCATTTTCATCAACAACAAACTTCATAAGTTTATTTATTGCTTCATAATAATCCATATCACCCAAAACTCCATTATTTGTTGTACTTACGAATATTAGTTTCCATTCATCAACTTCTGTATTATCTACTTTATACAATATTTTTGGATTTTTAGGAAAAGAAGTTAAAGTATCTTCTGTTAGTGCAAATGCACCAAATGGCTTACCATCTTTGCCATTATAAAAATTTGGATTCCCTACATAAGCATTTTCCCAATCACTGTTTTCTTTTTTCTTAAACTTATCAAATAATCCCATAAGCATTCCTCCATTTCAACAAATTACTATAGATCTTTCAAACTACAAAATTGTAATTTATCTTTTAACTTTTTTAATAAATAGGAAGTAAACGATTATAGGTAT
>ERZ827423.50-NODE-50-length-146993-cov-5.846881_pt1 | contig 146993 bp, 94 predicted proteins | sample MGYA00519775_ERZ827423 | MGnify/ENA primary metagenome ERZ827423 (study PRJEB31778, sample SAMEA3449296) | human gut metagenome | biome: human gut; feature: human-associated habitat; material: faeces | place: United Kingdom | collected 2010/2012 ... | reverse complement strand
AAGAAATAATTGGAGATTGGATAAGGCACATGGAACGGCATGGCTATCGCTTTGATCAGTTCATTGTCGGTCGCCATCACGACAAGGACGACAAGAATCCACACTTCCACTTTTTGGCAAACATGGTGTTGGATGACGGCACACGCGCCAATCTTGCCAACATCGGAAAGGCGGCAAAAGAAGCATCCATTTCCGTGACGGAACAAAGGGGATTGACACCTGCCAATCATCGGAGGAGGATGCAAACAAAAGATAAACAGGACAGCAATAAGAATAAAAGCTGGACAGCAGAAATACGCAGTCACGGACAGCAGAATTTTATTGAACGGAACAATAGTGCTGTATCCAGTAGGTACACCGACTCAGACTTTACAGCAACCAATAATGGGGAAACTGCAATGACAACCATTGGTGGCAATTTGATGGAAGGCATAACCGAACTTATCATTCAACCGACAGTTGCCCGGATAGGTACGGGCAGCGGCACCAGTGACAATACGCTTAACCATGACAAGGACAAGAACAAACAACGAAAAGGAGGACGCAGAAGATGAAAACAGGAAACGATAACAAGCGTACCAAGCGCAAGGAAATACAGTTCAGTGAATCAGAATATGCCATGATTGAGAAGAAAGCCAATGCCGCACGGTTATCTATGGCGGCATTTATCCGCGAAGCCGCATTGGGTAAAGAGCTGTCAGCCGCACTTACCATAGAAGAAAGCGAGCGGATGAAGCGAACGGCTAACATCAGCTACAAGATGCAAGTCAATCTCAATCAGATTGCGCGGCTGGCTAACATTCACGGCTTACCTTTTGTAATGGAAGCCATCCGGGAGTACATCAGCCGAACTAACGAATATTTCAAGACTGGCACATGGCATGAAATGGACTTGTCAGCTTACGAAACCGAGCAAAAACAGCGGGAACAACTTGCTGCAAAAGAACGTGAGCTTCAAGAGAAGAACACGGAATTACAGAAAGCGGCGACCAACTATTACCTTTATACTGCCGAGGGTGAACGCCTTTTCTGCGAGCGGCACAATTGCCGGATTTATCCAGACAACCGAGGCATCTACTGGCATTTCAAGGTCGCCGACTATCCGGCTTATACACTTCCGACTGAAATCAGCCGGGCATATCTCAACCATGAGATTTCGATACGGGATGTGTATGTGTATTGGTGGAAAAACGAAAGTCGTATATAAATTTACATATGAAAGATTGCTTTTGATGCAGTAACAATAGGCGAATAATAATCCTCATTCCATTTTTTGTTTGGCGCAGAAAAATGATAGCAATCTATAAAATTATATTCTCCATGGTGAGTAATTAGTTTTTGTGCGCAAACTTGACCTTTATCCCCATAGTGAGTTGGACATTTTAATTCGCCTAAAAATTTATACCTATCCTTTTTCTCATCTTCATTTAGATTCATTCCTATTATTAAATCGGGATTTAATATCTCTATTTCTTTTGCAAAGTAATTTTCTGGTGACATAGAACTTATTCTTAAAAAGCTATCAATTAGTGCATCGTCTGATATCCAATGACCTGATTCATTTGAAAACTTAGATAGATTCATAAAAGCGTAACTTATTCCGTTTGGAGTTGCAAAATTCTTACTTATTTCAGTTGCACAAGGTATATTATTGTAATCCAAACAATTATGTTGCAATCCATAAACCACATATAGCATTAGTGCATGGAATTTATGCTCATTAAGAGTTTTATCGCCAATTTTCCCTAACTTTATAGCTTTAAATAATTCTTCGATGTAATCACCAGATACTTCTAAACTTTCTTTACCAATAAAAAGAATCTTTATTTTTTGATGCGTATAGTAAGGATAAAATCCATCGGAAACATAAAGAGATGACAGGTCAGACACACTGTTTTTACATATACAACTATACCAATCTCTATTTAATTCGTTTATTGCTTGCTTTAGAGAAAGTTCTTCATTGGGGTAATTTATTGATATTGAGCTTTTCATTTTAGTACGATTTTAGTTTATATCCGAGAGAAGAAAACTTCTTTTTGTAATTATACCCAACACCTTCTAATGAATATAAGAATGGAGTAAATTCCTTTTCCATTTTATCTAAAAAGGCTTTAGGATTACCTTGTACTAATCGTAATTTATTCTTTAATGATTTAGCTTTTTGTTGATTTGAAACTGATTTTCCCGCTAAATTATCAATTGCATTATAAATGTCACCGTATAGGCTTCTCTTATCTATTATCACACTCGTTTCGGAAGTTTGGTGGTCACCTAAAATGTGAATTGAATATAGCAAAGTTACAAATGCGTTAGATTGAGCACGTTGAGATGCCATTAGGCCAACCAATCCATTATAACCTGAGATTTTCGCCCACTTATCCATTAGTAACCTATTTCGTTTCCGAATTTCTTTGTTTAACACATACCAAAAATATTCTCTATCGGCTTCAGGAATTATTCCATATTTAATATTATATTCTACCATATTCACTAATGGCTGAAATGTCCTGGGATTTTTGTTAAATCCCCAATGAAACCATACTCTATGATTGGCAAATTTCATGTTGCCTAATTTGGGATCGTTTTTAATACATAAAGGCGTCCCAACTTGACCTCCACTAATTGATGGAAAATTTGTATAATCAATATATGAATTGACTAAATAATAAAAATCTTCTATTTTCTTGTTTGCCGGATCGAATGGTATGAAAGGAAATATACGCCGCATGTCTGCTACATGGTCTTCTTTACCAAGGGCAAGTGCAGAAACTGCAAGTAGTAATGAAAAAAATAATAGTATGTATCTGCGTGATATAATTTTCATAGTGCATAAATCATCCTAAGACCATAGATTTGAAATTGAATTCCATAAATTGGCAAACCAATTTCCAATAGAATTAAATCCAGACCAAAACCATAAAGATATTTTTTGCCAAAAAGACGGCTGCGAAGCCTCCTGTTTCTCTTTTTCAAGTTTTTCTAACTGTGCATGAATTTTACTTGAAACAGATTTCAAGTCTTGGAAAATTATCTTTCCTCCATTTTCTACTGAATACAGATACGCGTTCTTGTTATCTTTAGAATCCAATGAAAATGTTAATATTGTTGTTGACGGACCTAAAAGGACTACTTTTATATAATCTCTTGGTTCTGTCGAAAGAATATAAGGGGTATACACCAAACTGTCACCTTCGAAATCACATAATATTTTTCCTTTTATAAAGGCATTGCTTAATATATCATCTGAGTTATTTTCTATGATTGGTGGCGTAAGAAGTAATGTGTCAGTATGTTCTTGACAATCGTCCATTTCATCACTACATAATGCTGTTATATTATTATTTTCGATATATTTATCCTTGCAATAAGTCACAATGTCGGTTAAATCATCTTCGGTTAAAGTGTATTCTGATAGACCTCGGAATTCACCAGATTCAATCAGACCATAATCGAGATTGTCTTTAATTCTATAAACTTTACCTTCAATAAGTGGAGATAAAAACAGGTAGATTAGATTTGGGTTAGCTTTAAAACAAGCAACATCGTTCATTATGTCATCAATAAGCAACCCGTTTTTGTAATATAACTGGTTTTGTTTGATAGTCAGTTTTTCTCCATCAAAATGTTCTCTGTAAATTTTAATATCATTAATATTCAATCCGTATTTATTAGTTATAGCGATGTCAAACTCGCTCTCCAATACAGGATTCCCCCATATCCATAATCCATACCATGGATGATGAAAGTAATCACTTATATTTAGCAGATTGGCGTAATTCATCCAAAATGAATTTTGATAATTATCTTTCATTGCATAAGCAATAATACTGTTCAAACTAAGCCCTGGCGTTGAATAAACAGCTTCTGACAATTTTGTATAAATTCCCTTATATTGCTTTATGTCTTCCAACATATTAGCAGAAAACATGACCATTGCATCTTTGTTGTCCATATTAGGATTATCAATGCCTAAACGTAGTAAGTTATATGCCTTAGGTGCATTTTTTATATCACTCAAATATGTTACTACACATTGCAATAGAGCAGCTCCATTATTAGGAAGATTTTTCAGAGCTACATCTATTAATTTTTGCTTCTCTATTGCATTTAAAGTGAAATCATATGCAAGCATTGCTAATGCAACACATCCAGACTTCTCATCGTAACGGAATATTGGTGTTTTATTATACCTACTTATATATTCTTGTAAATAAGGTTTAGCTTGAATGTAATTATTCAGATCAATATAAGCCATTCCGACATGATAATAATAATCTGTAAGAAAAGCAAAAGTGTTTCGATTATCTAATAAGAGGCGTAATCTTTTTCGAGCATCAGGCTCTTTACAAATGTCGCTAAACCAAATAGCATTTTTTTCAGTAAGACGGTCTTGTTCTTTAAGATTATATTTATGGAATAGGTTGTACTCGAGATCTAAAGCTTTTTTTCGTAGTTGAATATAATCATTCATGTCTTTTTTCCGTAATTCCCATAAGGATTGAAGTTCCCCTATATTTTGTTCATTCTGGTCTGACTTGTATTCAACGCTTGTACGTGCTGCTGTTAATAAGAGCATGAAACCAATTTGGAGTTTTGATGATTTTGTAGAGCCAGAAAAGAGTAAAAGTGTCGGATCTAAAGCGTTTGACAATGATTGCCATAACATTCCGTCTTTTTTCATGTCATTGACCCTTTTGAGAATATTTCTCTCTTCTTCGGTAATTTGAAGATTTCCTACAGTTTCGAGTAAACTGCCGCGAAAGTCTGCAATTTCATATAAATTACTGACATGTTCCATTGTCAGGTTGTTTATCAACTGGTCTGTTTCATGATCAAGAACGATTATTGATTTGTTATTTATTATATTTGTTAATGAATTTATGCAATAATTCATTTGAGCTATGACCATATCCTTATCAGATTGGGCAAAAGTATAAGAAGCATTGAAAAAGATAATGACCAATGTCAGGACGAAAGCTTTTATGTTAGATTGGATTTTCATATTATCGCGCTTTTATTGTCGTTTAACCAGATATTATTCCTTTTAGTTTCGCTCCACAGACTTACTCTATGGGAACAAAACGGGAACATTCTTAAAAGAAGAAAAGGATAAGTCGTTTGTTATCAACTACTTATCCTTTCACCTTGTACCCAGAGCCGGGGTCGAACCGGCACGGGTTGCCCCACTGGTGTTTGAGACCAGCGCGTCTACCGATTCCGCCATCTGGGCTTTATAGCGGGTGCAAAGATAAGGATAAAATCCGAATTGACAAATTTTTAATTGAAAAAACTTAAAATAATTGGCGGTAAGGGCTTTTATGCGTACCTTCGTATCGTGAAACGACTACAGGTCAAACTGTACACGAAAAATTGTCACACCATTTACCAAATCTGTAAAACTTATGAGTGAAAACACAAATAACTTCTGCTTGATTCTTGCCGGAGGAAAGGGGCGCAGGCTGTGGCCGTGCAGCCGTGAGGACTGCCCGAAACAGTTTCTCGACTTCTTCTCTACCGGCCGTACGCTGTTGCAACAGACGTACGACCGCATGGCCGGCTTCATCCCTAAGCGTAACATCTACGTCAGCACGAACCGCATCTACGAGGACATGGTGGTCGAGCAGCTGCCTGACCTGCCCAAGGAGAATATCCTGAGCGAGCCTATATTCCGGAATACGGCGCCGAGCCTGGCGTGGGCCACTTACCGGATACTTCATGTCAACGCCGATGCGAGGCTCGTGGTGGTGCCGTCCGACCAGGCGGTGTTCAAGGAGGACGAGTTCAGGAGAAACGTTGTCGAGGGGCTCGACTTCGTCTGTTCGAGCGACTGCGTGCTGACCATGGGCGTCAAGCCGACGCGGCCCGAGCCGGGATACGGCTACATACAGCTGGGCGGCCCGACGAGAAACGCTGACGTGTTCAGGGTCAAGTCGTTCACGGAGAAGCCCGACCGCGACTTCGCGCGTATGTTCATGAAGAGCGGCGAGTTCTATTGGAACACGGGCCTGTTCCTCGCCAACGTTAAGTATCTTGCCCTCGTGCTGTCGAAAATACTGCCGCCGGTAATGCGCAACCTGCATGCCGACGACGGCTCTTACGACATTGACAAGGAGCTGGAGTACGTGAAGGACAATTTCCCGTCGTTCCCCAACATGTCAATCGACTACGGCATTCTCGACAAGAACGAGAATGTGTACGTCATGAAGTGCGACTTCGGGTGGGCCGACCTCGGCATGTGGCACTCCATCTACGAGAGCATGAGCAAGGGCGAGGGCGACAACGTGGTCATCAGTTCGCGCGTAATGCTTGACGACAGCCGTGGCAACATCATCAAGCTGCCCGACGACCACCTGGGCATTATCAACGGTCTTGACGGCTACATTGTTGCCGAAAAGGGCAACGTGCTGCTGATTTGCAGGAAGGAGGACTCGTCGGCGCTCATCCGTAAGTACGTCAACGAGATACAGGTAAAGTACGGAGAGGAATTTATTTAAAGGTGAGAAGGTGAAAAAGTGAGAAGGTGAGACGTTTGTTTTTGTAATTAATACATACAAATATGCGTCTCACCTTCTCACTTTTTCACCTTCTCACATTTTCAAAACTTTTCCCTTATTTTCCTTGCTATTTTCTCAAACTCTTCGGGCGAGAGCTTAAGTTTGGGATTGGCGAAGTTCATATCGCCCTCGGTCTGCATTGGCACGAGGTGGATATGCGCGTGGGCTACCTCCAGCCCGAGCACTGCCATGCCCACCTTGCGGCACGGGAAGGCCGCCTTGATGGCCTTTGCTACCTTCTTGGCGAAGACCGCCATTTCGGCTATCTCGCCGTCTTCAAGGTCGAAATAGTAGTCAACCTCCCTTCGGGGGATTACCAGTGTGTGGCCCTTGGCCAACGGGTTAATGTCGAGAAAAGCGTAGAACTTGTCGCTCTCGGCGCATTTGTAGCTCGGTATCTCGCCGGCTGCAATCTTCGAAAATATGTCCATGTGTTTGGGGTTATAAGGTTTTACGGTTTTGAGGTTATCAGGTTTTATGGTTATGGGGTATTGGGGGATAAGGTTATACAGTTACAGTTGTATGGTCGTTTGATGTTTTGTTTTCGGTCAAGGCTTAGTACCTTAATAACCGTAAAACTTTACGACCGTATAACCGTATAACCTTATAACCGCAATACCTCATAACCGTAAAACTTTACTCAACACTTATCTTGTCTATCCTCAGCTTGATTGTTCCGCGCGGAATCTTGATTTCCACCTCGTCGCCAACCTTCTTGTTCAACAGTCCTTGCGCGATGGGTGTCTTTATCGAGATTTTACCCTCGCGGAGGTTGGCCTCGCTCTCGCTCACGATGGTATATGTCATCTTGGCCTTGTTGGCCATGTTGGTCATCTCCACCTTCGACAGAATCTGCACGCTGTCGGTGCTCAGGCGCGACGTGTCCACGATTTTAGCCTCGGATATTGCCAGCTTGATTTTGTTTATCTTATCCTCAAGATGGGCTTGCGCCTCCTTGGCTGCGTCGTACTCCGAGTTCTCGCTAAGGTCGCCCTTGTCGCGCGCCTCGGCTATGGCAGCCGAAGCCTTTGGGCGCTCGACGCTTTCCAGATGTTTAAGTTCGGCCACGAGCTTGTCATAGCCTTCTTGTGACATGTAAGCCATAATCAAAATAATTTAAGTTGGTTATTCTTTCAGGGACGACAAAAAGAGAATTCCGACATTTTCCTGAATGTCGGAATCCCCACTTTGCCTCCTTATGTTATTTCATTGCTATTCGGGTGCAAAGATAGTCATTCTTTTCCTGACCGCCAATTTTTAATCCATAAAAAAGATTAAGGAAGGCGCACGTCAGTCGCCGCCGTTGGCCGAAAGTGTTACGCGTATGGGCAGGACTTTACCGTTGGGTCCGAAGTAATCGTCTTCAACGTATTTCCTGTCGCAATAAATGTCCAAGTCTTCCGACTCCACGGTTAATATATAACCGTCCGGAAAGAACTCGTGACGGCTTATGTCAACTATTCTGTCGCCATCCAAGGTCAACGATATCCTGCGGTTTTCATTGTCGTTAAACATCTTGGGCGAGTTCAATATTATGGTGAACGGAATATTGTTCCAACACTCCCTGTATTCGTTTGACCAATATCCGATGTACGTGTAAATGCTGTTACCCTTGATTTCTATCTGCGATCCCGTTTCGCTTAGTCCTAACTTTTCTTTGTCCGGATTTGTCACCCAAAGCGTTGTGACACTCTCAATTCGTGGCGTTATGTCATATTCCGTACCGTCAGCATTGTAAAAATCGAGCCGTATGTATGAGCTATATAGTGCTGGAGAATCTTCAATAAAAGAATCTTCGTCGTCACTACATCCGGCAAACAGCGCTGTCAGTAGCAATATTGGCAAGTATAATAACTTTTTCTTCATGATGCAGTCCTCCTGTTTTTAGTTTGAATATTTTATGTTTGTTATCATTTTAAGCCGCTCCGAATATAGCGTTTCAACACCTCTATCTACAGGATTGAATACTTCCGAAAGATAATATCCGTCGTTGTAGTTTTTACCTTCACCATCCCATCCCCAGTTCATGTGTATGTAATAATTAATGGTTGACTGCTCCCATACTTTATTAAAGCTTGTCACTTCATAATAAATGAAGTTTTCGTGATAATAGTAATATCCGTCCGCAACCCATGCATGTCCCGACGATGCCCCTTTTTCACTTCCCGACATATAAACGGGCTCTTTTGAGTTTAAAGAACTTATGACAGCCGACACATCATAATTCTTGAAACCGTTGGACGTGTATCCAAACTTTTTTAATGCCGAAGGACATTTCTCTGAACTGGCACCTGATCCGTTTACCCCATATTCCATGGAGACAGCTTTACCTATATCATTTATAAGGTAAGCCACACTGTAGGCTTCTTCCGAATAATCGTAATCGTAATAAATCTTAGGCATACTGTCCCAATAATACGTGTGCCCGTTATAAGATTGCGGCTGCTTGTGGTAAGCCATTATCTGTCCTAACGCCACGGCTACGCATCCGGCTACAGCAGTCTGACCCTCTTTGGTTCTGCATTCCTGATTATATGGATAACGCTGTCCCCATTGGGTCTCCAACATATAAAAAGGTTCTGACTGAGTCTTTTTCACCACACGGAAACATTGTTTTCCGCCGAAATCTACGACCGGATATAGTCTCGGGTCGTCAGGATCGGTCGGGAATTGGGTCCATCCACCGCCGGGCAGCCCCAAATTTCCCCCTGAGACTGTCGTTAATGGATATCTCATACTGCAGGTAGTTCTCCGCCATATCCATAAACAGACGTGAGCCATTGTGAGAATCGGGGTCGAAGCTACCTTCGTCAGACAGTGCGTAAACGTCGGTGGCGCGCTCGTCAGCCGGCACAACGGCATATCCACCCTCGTTGAAGTTCACCACGTAGAAGAACTCTCCCGACTCGTCGCCGGCGCGTGTTGTCTCGGGCACACGTTCAATAGTCTTCACCGTAAGCTCCCCGTCGCCGACAGCGGCTCTTGTTCCATGGCCATTGAGACCCATCACCGCATTTTTTGCAATGTCTACAGCCTCGCTTTCAGTCAGTGTATAGTCTGTAGGCGGCGATGGGGGCTGCGCCGTGACGGCGAAGTCGTCCTCCTGCTGACACGACAACAGCATGAACACAACCGCTACGGCCATCATAATTTTAAAGTTTTTCATTTACGCAATTTTTAGTTAACCACTTTGCAAATATAGACAAAAACCATATAAAACGCAATAAAATCTGCCTAATTTTTGTCTTTTTGCCATAAGCGGCAGAGTACTTTTATTTTCATTTCCGAGATGTAGCTCGCCCTATCCAGAGATAATGCAAATCGAGCGAAACGCAAAATAAAGAATTATAAAATATGTTTTTATTTACTGCCGCCAGGCCCGCGGCGCCACGTCGGGTGGCCTTCAGCCGTGCGGACGACGGCCTTTCGCCATCCAAAAGGCGGCATATCGCCGCCCCGTTAGCGGCCTTTACGGATTGTAAGCGTAACTGCCGCCACGGCTTACAGCCATCGCCCAGGCGGGCTCCGGCGGCTACGGACCTTAACCTGCGCGGCCTTCCCGCTTACGGTTTACGTCAGCAGGGCGCGGGGCTCCATACCGACGGGCGATTTATTTTAAATCAAAAAATCAGGGCTTTAAGCAATATTTTCGGGTTGGCAGTTGCCGTTTAGCGCGGAAAGCGCTAACTTTGCTCTTGTCTTTAGTATGTAATGTAATAACAGTAAACAATTTTCACGCCTTTATCAACATGAGTCTGAACATCGAAAAAGGTGACAAGAAGCGTATTGTCATCGTCGGAGGAGGCTTCGCCGGCCTTAAGGTGGCCAACAAGCTGAAGAAGTCAGGATTCCAGATTGTACTTATCGACAGGAACAACTACCACCAGTTCCCGCCGCTCATCTACCAGGTGGCCTCGGCCGGAATGGAGCCCAGCTCCATATCGTTCCCCTTCCGCAAGATTTTCCAGCACAGCAAGAACGTGTACTTCCGCATGGCCGAGCTGCGCGCCGTCTATCCGGACAAGAAGCTGATACAGACGTCCATCGGCAAGGTGGACTACGACTACCTGGTGCTTGCCGCCGGTACTACCACCAACTTCTACGGCAACAAGAACGTCGAGAGCGAGGCCATGCCGATGAAAACAGTGTCGGAGGCCATGGGACTGCAGAACGCCATCCTGGCCAACCTCGAGCGCGCCATAACCTGCGCCACCAAGCTGGAGCAGCAGGAGCTGCTCAACGTAGTCATCGTAGGCGGCGGAGCTACCGGCGTAGAGGTGGCCGGAGTGCTCTCGGAGATGAAGCACACCGTGCTGCCTCACGACTATCCCGACCTTGACCCCAGCCTGATGAACATCTACCTCATCGAGGCCGGCAACCGCCTGCTTGCCGGCATGTCGCCCGAGTCGTCGGCAGCCGTGGAGAGATTCCTGCGAAAGATGGGCGTCAACGTGCTGTTGAACAAGATGGTAACCGACTACCAGGACCACAAGGTCATGCTTGCCGACGGCAGCAACATAGCCACACGTACGTTCATATGGGTGAGCGGCGTGGCCGGCAGCCACGTAGGCAACCTCGGTACGGAGCACCTCGGACGCGGATTCCGCATCAAGGTCGACCGCTTCAACCAAGTAGAGGGCATGGACTCGGTGTTCTGCATCGGCGACCAATGCCTCGTCTGCGGCGACGAAGACTACCCCAACGGCCATCCCCAGCTGGCACAGGTGGCCATACAGCAGGGCAAGAACCTGGCCCGCAACATCCGCCGGCTCGAGAAGGGCAAGGAGATGCGCCCCTTCAAGTACAAAAACCTCGGCTCGATGGCTACCGTGGGACGCAACAAGGCCGTGGCCGAGTTCTCCAAGGTTAAGATGAGCGGCTTCGTGGCATGGGTGATGTGGCTCGTCGTCCACCTGCGCTCCATACTCGGAGTGAGGAACAAGGTGGTGGTGATGCTCAACTGGGTGTGGAACTACTTTAACTACAACCAGTCGCTCCGCATGATTTTCTATCCTAAGAAAGCGCACGAGATACAGGAGCGAGAGGCACGCGAGGCCGTGACGCACTGGGGCGAGGACCTCATGAAAGAGGAAAAAGAATAATTATTTCTTCAGTAGTTAGAGGAGTTTCCTTCAATAGTTAAAGAAGTTAAAGTAGTTATCGCTCACTGTCGTTCGCTAAGTAGTTAAAGTCAAATGCCTTGTTGGTTGTTCTGAATTTGTACGCAACAATCAAGAGTATTGACTTTAACTACTTAGCGAACGACAGTGAGCGATAACTACTTTAACTTCTTTAACTACTGAAAAGAACTTCTTTAACTACTGAATAATCATATCGGCGGCCCGACGATTGCCCCTTTGAAATCCTCGTGTCCGCCCACTACGGCCTCGGCCTGCCTTACCATTCCGTCGAGCGCCTCGTTCGGTTCGGCCAGCGCCGCCATGCTGAGGAACGCGCGGTAGAAAGCCTTTTCCTTTTCATCGTTACCCACGAGGCCGTACGCCTGGGCGGTGTTGAAGATGGTGGCCATGCTGTTGCGGTTGTACCTCAGGGCCTCCTCCCACGCGTATATGGCGTTCCAGTAGTGTCCCTTCTTGTAATATCCCTCGCCAAGGGCGCGCTTCACCACGAAGGCCACGCGCTGGTCGGGCTGCATCAGGCTGAAGGCCAGGTTGAGGTACATTATCCCCTCGTCGGCAAGGTTCATGTCGACGCACACTATCCCGAGGCGGTACAGGCAGCCGGCATTCTTCATCTCGCTCTTCTCGGCAGCCCTCTTGAGCCACAGGCGGGCCAGCGAGTCGCGCTCGGTCTGCATGTACGTCATGCCGAGCGAGTAGATGGTGTTGTACGTCGAGTCGCCCAGCTCCATCAGGCTGAGGTACGCCCGCTCGGCCGCGTCGAAGTCCTTTAGCAGGAAGTTGGCGTCGGCGTACTGCCTAAGCACGGGTATGCACGTCGAGTCGCGCTTCAGGTAGCTCCACGCCAGGTTGCGTCCTATGTTCGGCGAGTAGGCATTGTCGCTGATATACACCTGCGCCACGGCGGCCGTCACCTCGCCGTCCATGGGGCAGCGGCGCAGTATTGCCTGCCCCCATGTCACCACCTGCGCGGTCTCGCCCATCTGGCGGTAGCTGTCGAACACGTAGCGCAGCTGCTCCAGGCTAAGACTGTCGCCGCCGGGGCCCGCAACGGGCAGCATTGTTGACACGCAACGGCCATAGTCGCCGCGCATGTAGTGGCAGCGGGCCACCTTGCGCACAACAGCCGCCGAGCTGTCAAGGGCCAGCGCCGCGCCGTAATACTCGAGGGCGCCAAACGTGTCGTGTATTTCCAGACAGCTGTCGCCCAGGGCCACGGGGTCGCCGTCCGTGGCGTGAGACGGCAGCGCGCATATCAGCACGAGCGATAACGACATTATCAGTTCTTTCATGTATTATGTGTGTTTCAGGTTGTTTTCCACTCGCAAAAATAAGAAAATATGTCCAAACGGCAAAGGGGCGGGGCGAAAAATAAACTAATTTTATAAGTTATTTAACGTTTATATTTAGTTCTTGAGGCGGCCTACACGGCGTGTCCAGGTTAAAGGACGGCAAACAGAAGACGGCCTCCGGCGCTGCGGAAGAGGGCAAAACGCACGGCAAAAGAGCGCCTTTTACAACGCAATATGCGGCAAAACGCAGGCCTGGAGTTCCGCGTTAGCGCAAAAATAACTATCTTTGCACTAAACGTAATATAAAAAAGGAGATTATGAAAGACTTTGAATGGGCTGAAGGCATGAACTGCGCCGTTACAGTGTGCGACGCTGACGCCACTATCGTTTACATGAACAGGAAGTCGAGGGAGACGTTCGCCAAGCATGGCGACCTGATAGGCAAGAGCCTCATGGACTGCCACGGCGAGCGCGCCCGTGGCATAATAAGGCAGCTGCTGGCCACGGGCGGCACCAACGCCTACACCATAGAGAAGAACGGGCAGCGCAAGATGATTTACCAGACGGCGTATGCCAACGACGGAAAGGTGGGCGGACTGGTAGAGATTTCGATGGTGATACCCGACGAGCTGCCGCATTATATAAGGTAAGCGGCCACGACATGATACGGCAAGGGCGGCGCAACCCACACTGATGGGGCGCCGCCCTGCCTGTTTATAATATCATCAGATTATGCCGAAACGGCTCAGCGCGGCAGCCACTCCGCCCTCGTCAACGCTCGAAGTAACGTAGTCGGCCAGGGCTTTCACGTCCTCGCCGGCGTTGCCCATGGCCACTCCGACGCCCGCCTCGCGTATTATCGTCTTGTCGTTGCCGCCGTCGCCGAAGGCCATCGTCTCCCCTATGTCAAGCCCGAGGCGTGCCGCCATGGTGTGCAGGGCGCTGCCCTTGTCGGCGCCGAGCGCCGTTATGTCGGTAAACTCATAGTACCACCTCGCCGAGACGCAGCCCGGCAGCAGCGGCATAAGCTGCCGTTCGGTGGCCTCGTCGATGATGGGCGTCATCTGTATTATGCGCTGGCTGAGCACTTCTTCACGGCTCACGTCCTCGCCGAGATAGCCTACGCCGAGCATGCCGCGGTAAATGCGGTCGACGTCGGGCGTGGGGTTGCACACCGTCAGGTCGCGCTCGCCTATGAGCATCATGGCAAACTTCATCTCGTCCGACTTCTCCACCAGCGCCCGCGCCTCGCCGGCGGGTATCGGCAGACAGCTTACCACCTCGTCGCCTACCACGCACAGGGCGCCGTTAGTCGTTATGTAGCCGTCGATGAGGTGCTCTATCGCCCCTAAGTTGTTGATAAGCCGCTTGGGCCTTCCCGTAGAGATGTATATCCCTACGCCGCGGCGCTTGGCCTCGGTAAGGGCGTCGACGGTAGACTGCGGTATGGAGTGGGTGTTGAAACTGACGAGAGTGCCGTCAATGTCGAAGAAAAGTGCTTTACAGTTCATAATTCGCGGTTGATTATTTCTTATTTGGCTCATTTGGCTTATTTGGCTAATTAGGCCCAATTAGCCCTATTGGCCTAATAGGCCTGATGGCCAATTTTCTGCAAAATTACGCTTTTTATCTTTTAAATAAAACGCCTGTATTATAATAAATGTTTATTTTTGCGCTGTTAAATGATTTATTGACATAAAGCAAAATGAGCGATTACGACATCATAATGGCCGAGCTGCGCAGTCTCGGCAACGAGGAGAAGCGCCGCGTGTTGAGCGGCTTTTTCAAGACAGGCAAGGGCGAATATGGCGAGGGCGACATGTTTTTCGGCATACCCGTGCCGCTGACCCGTGGCGTGGCAAAGCGCCACAAGACCGCCGACATGGCTACCGTCAATGCTCTGCTGGACTCTGAATGGCACGAGGCCCGCCTCTGCGCCCTGCTCATTCTGGTTGAAAAAATGAAGAAAGCCGACGCCGACAGCGCCAAGGATATTGTGGAAACATATCTCGCCAGCACGGCGCGCATCAACAACTGGGACCTCGTTGACCTCTCCGCATCTTACATCGTGGGCGCTTATCTGCTCGACAAGCCGCGCGACCTGCTTTACCGTCTTGCCTCAAGCCCCCTCCTTTGGGACAACCGCATAGCGATGGTATCTACTTATGCGTTCATCAAGAAGGGCGACCTTGACGACACCTTCGCCCTCGCCTTGCGGCTTATCAGCCACCCGCACGAGCTGATGCACAAGGCCGTAGGCTGGATGTTGCGCGAGGCCGGCAAGCGTGACATGGCCCGCCTGAGCGCCTTCGTCGACGCCCACTGGCACGAAATGCCCCGCACCATGCTGCGCTACGCCATCGAGAAGTACCCCGAGGCCGAGCGCAAGGCCGTGCTCAGCCGCCGCCCATAAGGCCTATAAGGAAGGTGTGTCGAAATGGAGTTACCGGGAGTTAACGGGAGTTAGACTGTCTGCCGACCGTCCGTAGTTAACGGACAATAGTCTGAAAACCAATAACAAAGCATTTGTCCGTTAACTCCTGATAACTCCTGCGCGGAGCGCATAACTCCCGATAACTCCATTTTGGCGTAAGCCTGATAGCCCCGATAATAATCCCCAACAACAATGAACACCACCGATATTGCATCATTCTTTTACCCGATAAACAAGAATATGGGCATAACCGAGGCCGATTATGCCGAGGCCGATTATGCCAAGACCGACGCCTGCGTGGCCATGGCCGACGCCGTATCACGCACCACTAACCACAGCGTTTACATAATAGACTATAACCAGAGGAGCTTCCTTTACGTGTCGCCCAACCCCATATTCCTCTGCGGCTGCCGTCCCGAGGAGGTAAGGGAGAAGGGCTACGGCCATTACCTGACCGTTGTGCCGGAGGACGACTTGCGGCGGCTCGTCGAGATAAACAACGCCGGATACGGCTTCTTTTACGGCCTGCCGATTGAGCGGCGGCGCGACTTCATCATAAGTTACGACTTCCGTATCCGCCAGTCCGACCGCCATACGCAGCTCATCCACCACCAGCTTACGCCCATAATGCTGAGCCCCACGGGCGACATCTGGCTCGCCCTGTGCACCATGTCGCTATCCCACGACAAGCAGCCCGGCCCCGTCGTCATCACCGACAAGGCCAATGCCGACCGCTATGTCTACTCTTTCGCCGGCCGGCGGTGGCGAAAGCAGCCGCAACTTACGCTCACCGACCGTGAGCGCGACATCCTGCTGCTGTCCGCCAAGGGCCTGCAAAACAGCGAAATCGGCGAAAGTATCTTCTTGAGTGCCGACACGGTGAAGTACCACAAGAAGAAACTCTTTGCCAAACTGCACGCCAGGAACATCACCGAGGCCGTAGGCATAGCGGCCAATATGGGGCTGATTTAGGTGGCATGCCTATCTGGCTTATTGGGCTTATCAGGCTTATTGGGCTAATAAGGCTTATTTAGGCCCAATAGGCCTGATTAGCCCAATAAGCCCGACGCCATCTTACATCCTGCCTTTTGCGTCGTGGCCGGCGCCAGTTCCACGGTATTTGCTGCGCGCGGTGTTGAATTTATAGCGCACGGTAAGGGTCACCGAGCGTGTGTCGCTCCACGATTTGTCGTACATCATGGCGCGTTCAAAGTACATCAGCGTGCCGTCTTTCATTCTATGCAGCAGGTCGTTGCCGCGCAGTTCCAAGCTCAGCGCGTCGTTAAGCAGTGATTTTCTTACTCCTATGTTGAGCACGTAATGCTCGTCTTTCATTTCAAGATTCTGCACGTTTCCGCGGCTTTGGAAGTTGAAGTCGGCGTTGACGACAAATCCGGCAGGCAGATTAAAGACATTGTTCCACTGCGCCATAAACACCGGCTTGTTGTACCTGCGCTCCTCGCCGGCGGCCGTCATCGTAAGCCATTGCTTCAACATGCCCGCTCCTATGCTGGGGTTCCACAGCCCGATGGTGGGCGACGCGCTGACGAACACCGTCAACTGCGGCAACCGTCCGTGGTTGATGCGGTTGAGCAGGGTGACGGCCGACTGCCCCTCGACCGTCGTTCCCCAATAAAAAATGTAGTCGCGGTTGAGCTTGTAGCTCACCATCGCCTGCATGAAACGCCACGCCGCAACGGCCGTGATGTCGTGGGTAATGGTGGGTTTCAGGCGCGGGTTGCCCGTCTGCCACGTGAAGCTGTTGGCATAAAGCACGTTGTTGCTCAGCTGGGAGTACGACGGCCGTTGCGTCCTTGCCGCGTAACTAAGCTGGAACTGCACCTTTCCGAGCTGTCCCGAGAGCGACACGTTGGGGAAGAGGTTGTCGTAAGTGCGGCTCTGCGAGGGCATGAACGTGCCATTGTCGAAGTAGTCGAAGTCGACGTGCTCGTACCTTACGCCCGTGCTGACCTGGCCGAACGGCAGCGGATGGCTGTACTGCACGTATGCCGCGATGTTATGTTCGCGTATGCGGCTGTACGACGTCGGCACGTAGCCTTCGGGGTTGATGTAGTCGTCGTGGCGGTCGGTAAAGGTGTATTCGCCGCCCACCGAGGCGCTGCCTCCCCACAAGGGATGGGTGAACGAGAGCTTCGTTGCCGCCAACTTGTTGCTTACAACGTTCTCCGACGTCACCGTGCGGTCGTCGTGCTCGGCGCTGTTCTCAAGGTTTTGCGAGCGGTCCGTGTTGTCGGAAGAGTAATAGTCGGCGTCCCATTCAAGCTCTCCCTTACCTATCTTGCCTGCGTAATAGGCGTTGAGCGAGTGCGTTGGCTTGGCGTCCGAGCGCATTGACGTGGCCGACGACAGCACGTCGTAAGGCTCGCCGAAGGCCTGCACGTCGCTCTTGAACGTACCGTTGTCATACCGTCGCAGCGTCTTCACTATGTCGTAACGCACGCCGATGGAGTGGCGGTCGTTAAAATCGTAGTTGAAACCTACGCGCCCCCTCAGCGTGCGGGCGTCCGTATCGTTGCGGTAATTGTTGCGTTGCGTCCACAGTGTGTCGGCAAACGTCTGCTGCTCAAGGCGGTCGTATGCTCGCGTTACGTACCGGGCAATGCCCACCATGCCGAACACGTCGAGCCCGCCGTGGCGGTAATTGACGTCCGCCTGGCCGTTAAGGTCGGTGTTTTCAGACTGGTTATAGTCGCCGCTGAGCCTGAAGCCGAAGCCGTCGCCATGGCGTTTCACCGTGCGTATGCGCACCACCGCGCCCACCGACGCATCGTAACGCGCGCCGGGGTTGTGGATTACCTCAACGCTCTTGATGTCCTCGGACGACAGCTGGGCAAGCTCCTCCTTGTCGCGCAGCTTGCGTCCGTTGATGTAAATCAGCGGCGTGCCCTTGCCGAACACCTCGAAGCCGTCCTTCTTGCGTTGCAGTCCGGGTATGCGGGCGAGCACATCGTTGGCCGTTCCCATGCGCGAAAGCACAGACTCTTCGACGTTAGTAATGAGTCCTTCGTCGCCAAGGCGCGTCACGGGCAGCTGCGACTTCACAACCACTTCGTCCAAAACATTCTCGTCGGTCTTCATCCCTATTACACCCATGTCACCCCCGCTACACCTTTTATATATTGTGACGTAACCCACCGACGACACCCTTAGCAGGCGCTCCTGCCCCGAACTGTTGTTTAAGGAGAACGTGCCGTCCTCACGGCTCACCGTTCCGGCGACGTAGGATGAGTCTTCGGGCGAAAGTATCACCACGTTGGCGAACGCCATGGGCCGGCTCTCTTCGTCAACAAGACGTCCGCTAACGGTCTGCGCCTGCAGGCTGACGGAAATACCGAGCGCCACAGACAAGGCAAAAATAGCTTTCCTGATATTCATAGTTTCCATATCTTTGTTTCCGCTGCAAAGGTAAGTTAAACGACAAGAACGAAATTTACCCCCCCCGAGTAGTTTTTTGTTAAAAGTGTGCCCATCAGCCTTATCAGGCCCATTCGGCCTATTGGGCTTAAATAAGTCAAATTAGCCTGATGGGCCGAATGGGCCTGATAGGAGGCTGAAATGCCGCCTTTCAGGCGGCGAAAGGCAGCAAACGGGAGGGCGAAAGACGGCCTTTGGTAACCCATTGCAGGTCAGGGCGTTGCGTAGCGGCTGGCGGACAAGGGGCATGCGGCATTCAATTTTATCACCCGAAAACGCCGTATGTCGTTGATTTTTCGTAATTTTGCACTCGATAACAAGTAACTTTCTTAATTCTTAACTCATAATTCTTAATTATAACAAGATGAATATCGAAAGCCAAATAAGCCGCTCGGCGCTCGCCGCCGTGAAGGCTCTCTACGGACAGGAAGTGCCCGAGAAGATGATACAGTTGCAGAAGACGAAGCGCGAGTTTGAAGGACATCTTACACTGGTGGTGTTCCCACTCTTAAAAACATCACGCAAGAAGCCGGAGGACACGGCTGAGGACATGGGCCGTTGGCTGGTTGAGAACGAGCCGGCGGTGGCCTCTTACAACGTAGTAAAGGGTTTCCTTAACCTCGTTGTGTCGCCCCAGGCATGGCTGCAGCTGCTCGCCGACATCAACGCCGACGAGCACTACGGCGAGAAGCAGGCCACGGACGACGCCCCGCTGGTGATGATAGAATACTCGTCGCCCAACACCAACAAGCCGCTTCACCTGGGTCACGTGCGCAACAACCTATTAGGCTGGAGCCTCGCGCAGATAATGCAGGCCAACGGCAACCGCGTGGTGAAGACCAACATAGTGAACGACCGAGGCATACACATCTGCAAGTCGATGCTGGCCTGGCTGAAATACGGCAACGGCGAGACGCCCGAGTCGAGCGGAAAGAAGGGCGACCACCTGATAGGCGACTACTACGTGGCCTTTGACAAGCACTACCGTGAAGAGGTTAAGGAGCTGAAGGCCAAATACATAGCCGACGGCATGACCGACGAGGAGGCCGAGAAGCGCGCCAAGGACGAGGCTCCGCTCATCAAGGAGGCACACGAAATGCTCGTGAAATGGGAGCAGGGCGACCCCGAGGTGCGTGCGCTTTGGGAGAAGATGAACTCGTGGGTGTACGCCGGTTTCGACGAGACGTACAAGGCGCTCGGCGTAGGCTTCGACAAGATATACTACGAGTCGCAGACTTATCTGAAAGGTAAGGCCAAGGTGGAGGAAGGCCTCGAGAAGGGACTTTTCTTCCGCAAGGAGGACGGCAGCGTGTGGGCAGACCTCACTGACGAGGGCCTCGACCAGAAACTGCTGCTCCGCTCGGACGGCACGTCGGTTTACATGACGCAGGACATCGGCACCGCCGAGATGCGTTTCAACGACTACCCGATTGACAAGATGATATACGTCGTGGGCAACGAGCAGAACTACCACTTCCAGGTTCTCTCAATCCTGCTCGACCGCCTCGGCTTCAAGTGGGGCAAGGAGCTTGTGCATTTCTCCTACGGAATGGTGGAACTGCCCAACGGAAAGATGAAGAGCCGCGAGGGAACGGTGGTTGACGCCGACGACCTCATTGCCGAAATGATAAAGGACGCGCGCCAGACGAGCGAGGAACTGGGCAAGTTCAGCGACATGACCGAAGAGGAACGCGCCAACGTTGCACGCATAGTGGGCATGGGTGCGCTCAAATACTTCATCCTGAAAGTCGACGCAAGGAAGAACATGCTGTTCAACCCCGAGGAGTCAATCGACTTCAACGGCAACACGGGTCCGTTCATCCAGTACACCTACGCACGTATCCGCAGCATCATGCGCAAGGCCGCAGAGCAGGGCGTTGAGCTGCCCGCAACCCTCGACGGCACGTATCCCGTGAACCAGAAGGAGACCGAGCTAATCCAGAAAATGGCCGAATACGGCGCCGCCGTGCGCCAGGCGGGCACGGACTACAGCCCCAGCGGCATAGCCAACTACTGCTACGAGCTGACCAAGGAGTTCAACCAGTTCTACCACGACTACAGCATCCTCGGCGCCGACAGCGACAAGGAGAAAGTGCTCAGGCTCGTTCTCGCGGCCAATGTGGCAAAGACACTGAAGAACGGCATGGCTCTCTTGGGAATTGAGATGCCGGAGAGAATGTAATGAAGCCCCCTCCCAACCTCCCCGAGGGGAGGAGAGGGCGGACGCCGTAATAATTAAAAGTAAAGAGTTAAGAGGGCCACTTATCGGCGCATCAAGCCTATTCGGCTCATTGGGCATACATTCCAATCAACCCATGCAAAAAGAAAACATCAATCCTCCCGACTACCGTAACGACACAGTGCTTCCTCTTCCAATGGAAGTAAGTGCCGACGCGTGGTCGGTAGACGCGGCGTGCAGCGGCAATCCGGGCAAGATGGAGTACCGCTGTATCGACCTTGCCACGGGGGCGCAGGTGTTCCATTTCGGCCCCATGTTCGGCACGAACAACATCGGCGAGTTCCTTGCCATCGTGCATGCCCTGGCCCTCATGGAGCAGAAAGGGCTGCGCAAGACAATCTACAGCGACAGTTTCACGGCGATAACGTGGGTGAGTAAGATGCAGTGCAAGACCAAACTGGAGCGCAACGTGCAGACGGCGCAGCTGTATAACATCATCCTACGCGCCGAGACGTGGCTAAAGACACACCCCTTCCGCGTGCCCATCATACAGTGGGACACCCGCAAATGGGGCGACATTCCCGCCGACTTCGGACGCAAGTAAAAGTGAGAAGGTGAGAAAGTGAGAAGGTGAGAATACTTTAACTACAAAGGATTAAGCATTTGTCTTAACTCCTTTACTACATAACTCCTTAACTCCTAAGCATTTGTCTTAACTCCTTAACTTCATAACTCCTTAACTCCTAAGCTAATGACTTTAACTACTTAGCGACCGTAAGGGAGCGATAACTACTTTAACTCCTTTAACTACAAAGAAAGACTCCTTTAACTACATGAAAGAATTGACCGAATTTGAAAAGATGCGCAGCCGTCAGCTCTACGACTTCTCCGACCCGGAGATTATGGCGAGCCTGAGCCATGCCAAGGAGGTGTGCACCAAGTTGCAGACGATGACGATAACGAGCGACGGATACCGCGGGCTTATCGAGGACCTCATACCGGGCATTCCGGAGGACAGCACGGTGTGTCCGCCGTTCCACTGCGACCACGGCAACGGCATAAGCATAGGCCGCAACGTGTTCGTGAACTACAACTGCACCATGCTTGACGGCGGCAACATCACCATCGGCGACAACGTAAAGATAGGGCCCAACTGCCAGTTGTACACGCCGCAGCACCCCATCGACCACGTGGCAAGGCGCAAGTCTATCGAGACGGCCTACCCTGTAACCATCGGCGAGGACACGTGGCTGGGCGGCGGAGTTATCGTATGCCCCGGCGTAACCATAGGCAAGCGCTGCATAATCGGCGCGGGCAGCGTGGTGACCAAGGACATTCCCGACGACTGCATAGCTGCGGGTAACCCGGCGAGAGTCATAAGGGAGTTAAGAGTTAAGAATTAAGAGTTAAGAAAAAATGCCTTATACATTGTCAGGCAAAATAACAACAAGGCATTTTTTCTTAATTCTTAACTCTTAATTCTTAATTATATCAGCTCTTAATTCTTAACTCTTAATTAAAAAAACATGGACATCCTTTTCGTCTGCCTCGGTAACATCTGCCGCTCGCCGGCAGCCGAGGCTATAATGAAAGAGAAGCTCGGGCAGCTGGGCATGGCGGCTGCCGACGTGACGGTTGACTCGGCCGGTATAGGCTCGTGGCACGAAGGGCAGCTGCCCGACCGCCGAATGCGCAGCCACGGCGCCGACCGCGGCTACGACATAAGCAGCCGCGCACGGCAGATAAGGCGCGAGGACTTCGAGCGCTTCGACTACATCTTCGGCATGGACCACGAGAACATGGCCGACCTGCGGCGCCTGGCGCGCACCGACGAGGAGCGCGGCAAGATACTCTGTGCAGCCGACTTCATGACGCGCCACCCGGGATATGACACAGTGCCCGACCCGTATTACGGCGGCGCCGACGGTTTCGAGCTGGCTCTCGACCTTATCGAGGACGCCTGCGACGGGATAATCGCACGCCTGTTTCCCGACACACGGCCGCACGACACACAACACAACGCTTAACGTATTGATTCACAATGCGTTATGAAATGCCGCCTTTCATCCGACGAAGGGCGGCATTTTGCGTTGAAAACAACGGCACATCGCTTGCCCGTTTGCGGTAAAGCGGTTCTTCAGCAAACCTGTTGGACGACATATAAAAGTCAATCCCGGCCATGAAGGGTTGAATCGTATTTACGGTTATACGGTTGTGCGGTTTTAAGGTTTTGAGGTTTTAAGGTTTTAAGGTCTTAAGGTTTTAAGGTCTTAAGGTAAACATTGAAACCGTATAACCTTAAAACCGCATAACCTCAAACATATTATTTATTTGAATGTTCGGATTGATAACATCCACTTACTTTTAACCGTTGATTCTCCATTTTCCCACCTGCGTGAATCCCGAAGGCAAGTACTAATTGTACATTTTACACTCAAAAATATTGCAAAACGATTTAGACAATGCAAAATATGCTTATAAATTAACACCTTTTAAATATTAATTTTACATTTTATCTATATACATTCTTGGTTTTTAGTGAATTTTTTATTAATATTGCGGCAATATATACAGTTATTATGCATGAATACTGACACTTGTTGATTTAAGTATTAGTTTTTATACACTTTTTATTCATTTATTTATTAACTTTTAAATTAAGCGTTATGCGAAAAAACCTACTAAACCTGATGCTGCTGCTGTCGGCCACGGCTTTCAGCACGCAGCTTTCAGCTCAGTCGGTTGCCACTCAGTCCGAAAGGAAAGTGGTGCGCGTCAAGCTACAGCGTGAGGTCGCAGACCGTCTGCTCAAGTCGCCGATGACGATGAGCAACGGTGTGGTGACCACAGGCATTACCCCGCTCGACCGCGCCAACCGGCAAGTGAAGGCAGTAAGCATCAAGCGCCTTATCCCCTACTCCCCGAAGTTCGAGGAGAGGCACAAGGCAGCGGGGCTTGACCTCTGGTATGAAGTGACATTCGACTCCGAGGCTGCTACCCCCGCGTCGGCACGCTCGCTCTACAAGACCGTGCCCGGTGTGCAGATTGCCGAGGAAGTAAGGCCGATGAAGCTCATCGGCGAAGGCAAGGCGCGCGTGGTGTCACAGGCCGAACTGGCCTCCAAGGCTTCGGCAGACATGCCGATGAACGACCCCATGCTGTCACAACAGTGGCACTACAACAACGACGGAACCCTGCTGCAGGGCGCGGTTGCCGGCGCTGACGTCAACCTGTTCGAGGCATGGAAGGAGGAGACCGGTAAACCGGACGTTATCGTCGCGATAATCGACGGCGGATTCCAGATAGACCACCCCGACCTGCAGAAGAACGCGTGGACTAACGAGGCCGAGCTTAACGGAGAGCCGGGCGTTGACGACGACGGCAACGGATACACCGACGACGTCTACGGATGGAACTTCGTAATCAACTCTTCCGACGTCTACCAGCACGAGCACGGCACGCACGTGGCCGGAACCGTGGCCGCAGTCAACGGCAACGGCATTGGCGTAAGCGGCGTGGCCGGCGGACAGAACGGCGAGGGCGGAGTGAAGATGATGGCATGCCAGGTGTTCGACTCACGCTTGAACGCCAACGCCGACTTCGCGGCAGCTCTCGTCTACGCGGCCGACATGGGCGCAAGCATTGCCCAGTGCTCATGGGGATGGGACACCGACGGTTACTACGAGCAGGCCGTGCTCGACGCCATCGACTACTTCACGCAGTACGGCGGAGGCGGTGTCAAAGTAAGCAGTAACCCCGACGAGTGGGACTATACCAATGCCAAGATGAGCGGAGGACTCTGTATCTTCGCCAACGGCAACACCGGACTGGAAGGCCAATACTATCCGGGCTGCTACGAGCCGGTACTGGCCGTGGGAGCGATGAGCCCCATGCTCACGCCCGCCACTTACTCGACACGCGGCACATGGTGCGACGTGACGGCGCCGGGCGGCGAGATGGACTACGGCGACCCTTACGGAGTGCTCAGCACGCTGCCCAACGGCACGTACGGATACATGGAGGGCACGTCGATGGCCTGCCCGCACGTATCGGGAATAGCGGCGCTCGTACTGTCGAAATACGGCAACCCCGACTTCTCGAACTCTACGTTAAAGTCACAGCTGACATCGTCGGTTAACGACTTCTACACACGCAACCCCGACGTCGAGGGACTGTTCGGAAGCGGATACATCGACGCGTGGAAGGCCCTGCAGATGGGCACCGGCGAGGCTCCCGAGCCCGTCAGCGACTTCACGCTGACACCGTCGCAGGACAACATCCTCATAGAATGGACGATACCGCAGGCCGACGAGGGCAGCGTAGACCACCACGTGATATACTACAGCACCAGCGAGTTCACGGCCAGCACCGACCTGTCGACACTCCGCTCGGTAACTGTGGACACAAAATTCCAGACCTCGGGCGACGCGTTCTCGTACGAACTGGGAGGCCTTGAGCCCACCACGACCTACTACGTAGCCATCGTGGCCGTCAACCGTTACGGCACGCGCGCGGCCATGTCGCCCGTCAAGAGCGCCACGACCAACGAAGGCCCCGAGATAAGCCTCGACAAGACGGAGCTGAGCCTCAATGTCGACGCTGCCAATGGAAGCGTTGCCACCGACCAGCTAACCATCAACAACATAGGCAAGGGTATCCTCGAGTACAGCCTCTCGGCAAACACCGTATCGGAGCAGATATCAACGTCGGCGCTGACGGCCCCGTCACCGGGACGCATAGTGCCCGCAAGCAAGAGCGTGCAGGCATACTCGGCAGTGACTAACTACCCCGTAGTGACAGCCGACTTCGTGCAGGAGGACTTCCCGAAAGAGATGACCTACTCTAATGGCATTTACTACTACATCGGCGACAGCGACACGTCGAAGCCCAACGCCCTGGCGCAGTACTTCTACGTAGACCCGACAACGTATCCTGACGGATTCAACCTGACCGCGATAAACTTCGGCGGACCGGGCGAATCGTTCACACCTACAATCGAAATCTATAACGGCTCGCAGTCAATCTCGACGGCCAACCTGCTCACGTCGTTCACGCCCGAGTGGTTCACGTACGGCTATGACCAGGACCTCGAGGAGCAGATATTCTTCGAGCCGGGCTCAAGCTTCTGGGTTGTCGCAAAGTTCCCGGCAGGACAGACCAACCCGCTCGGCGCAGGATACGCCAACGCAGAGAACGTAAACCAGTACAGCTTCTACAGCGGTGACAACGGACAGACGTGGACACAGCTCAAGCAAGTGCTCAGCGAAGGCAACCTCGCTGCCAACGCCGACTCGATAGTATGGGACGTTTACGCCGTAAGCAAGAACCCCAACTGGAGCTCAGTGCTCTCTCCCGAGCCCATCAGCGGCACGGTAAGACCTGGCGGACAGCAGGTGGTAACGATGCAGAACGACGGACAGACCATGCCCAACGGCAGCTACACCTTCAACCTGGACGTCAACACCAACCAGACTGACAAACCCGTGCAGAAGGTGACGGTACGCATGGAAGTAACCGGCAACAAGCCCGAACTGGTAACCGCCAAGGTGGTGGACTTCGGCGAACTGCTGATAGGACAGGAGAAAACGCTGTCCGTAGAGGTTGTCAACAACGGCTACGGAGCCTTCAACGGCGAGTGGGGAGGACTTCAGGCACCCGACAACATCACGTGCAGCTCTACCGAGTTCGAGCCTGCCGACTACATATTTGGAGGCTTCGCCCCGCGCTCTACCGGCACGTTCGAAGTGACATTCAAGCCTGCTACGGCCGGCAGCAAGTCGGGCACCGTTACCTTCAAGGACAAAAACGGACAGACATACAGCTTCGTAGTACGCGGCGTGGCCACAAATCCCGCCAAGGCTGAGGTGACACCCGCCACTTATGACTTCGGCGACCTTGAGGTCGGCGGAGAGACAAAGACCACTACGATTACCGTAAAGAACACCGGCGAATACCCGCTGGAGTACGTCTTCCCACGCTTCTCTGACGAGACGATAGGCGACGTGGCTGCCCACAAGTTCGGCTACAGCTACGAGTCTAACCTCAACGGCTCTGACGAGTTCCAGTACGACGGCAACCCCGACCTGCTCAACGAGACCGACATCACGGGCCAGTTCAACAACAACGTATGGCAGTCAGAGGCCGTTGACCTGGGCTTCCAGTTCCCGTTCTACGGCGAGAACTACTCCCGCGTGTACATCAACGACCGCGGCGGCGTGGCGTTCAACCAGATAGACGGCAACATCACGTGCATGGTGCCCGTGGCAAGCTGCGTAGAGGGCCTTGGCTACATCTCGGCATTCGCATGCTCGGGCAACCTCTCGATGGGCGCCAACAGCAAGATAACCTACGGACGCCAGGACGGCAAGTTCACCGTGAAATACAAGGACGTGCTGGCTCCCGCCCTTGACGGCGGCGACCAATACACGCCAGTAAGCTTCCACATGTCGCTCTGTGCTGACGGAAGCGTTGAGGTATATTACGACGACTACGACCGCACCACGACCTTCAACGAAGGCCAGAACGTATTTGTCGGCGTGGCCGACGTTGACTGCGCCGACCCGTTCGTGGTAACCGACAACGAGGCTGCGCGCGAAGGCAACACCCTCTACCAGCAGATAACCACCGGCTCGGCAATACGCATCGTGGCGCCGGCAACGTCGATGGTATCGCAGCTCTCAAGCCCGAGCGGCGTCGTGGGAGTGGGCGAAAGCAAGGAGATAACCGTAACGGCTAAGGCCGTTGAAGGCATGTACGCTGGCGAGTTGAAGAACAACCTGACCATGCTCACCAACGACCCGACGACCCCGAGCGTAAACATCGCGCTCACGGCCAACATCACCGGCGACGGACTCGTGCCCGTGGCACAGCTCGACGCGACGTCGGTTGACTTCGGAGAGGTGTTCCGCACGGCTACGGAGATACGCCCCGTGCTGCTCAGCAACAACGGAACCAACGACCTCGTCGTAACGTCAGTAACTGTAGAGGGCGGCAAGTTCACCGTGCCCGACGACGTAGCCAAGGGCTTCACCATCAAGCCCGGATACGGCAAGGAAATCATGATAACCCTGCCTACAGAGACTGAGGGCGAGGTAAGCGACGTGCTCACCGTCAACTACCAGGACGGAACGTCGGCACAGGTAACGCTCAGCGGTAAAGTCATCGGCTGCCCCGAAATCAGCGTTACGCCGGAAAGCGTGACGGTTGACACGCCCTACGGCACTGACATGGCTCAGACGCTGACCGTCAACAACGGCGGCAACGAGGCGCTGACCTTCTCGGTTGAGCCCAACGCATGGTTCAACATAACCAACCTTGAGACCGACGAGAACTCGTCGCTCGGCTACATCTACAAGTCGAAGACCGACTACGACGAGATAGAGTACAACTGGATCGACATAACCAACGACCCGGAGACCGAGCACCAGGACTTCACTTACTACATTGACAAGACCGACTACTACACGGTTGAGCTACCCTTCGAGTTCCCGTTCTACGGCAAGAAGTACAAGACGATGTACATCTACAACACCGGCTTCGTATCGTTCAGCCAGCACGAGGACTACAAGGAATTCCCCGCTCCGCCGGCTACGTTCCCGACCACGGAGACGTTCTACACCAACATCATAGCTCCCTTCTGGGGCAACCACTCGATGGACGTCTCGACGACGAACGGAACTTACTACAAGGCCGAGGACGACCGTGTAATCATCTCGTACATAGGCTACGCCAACAGCATGATGCTCGGCATGGACTTCCAGCTCATCCTCAACCGCGACGGCAGCTACAAGTTCCAGTACCTGCTTGAGAACGGCGGCGTGATGATCGGCGTGTTCGGACTTGCCGGCATGCAGGACGAGACAGGAGAGACGGGCTTGCGCCTGCCCGACCAGTGCATCGCCACCGGCAACGCGGTAGAGTTCTATCCCGTAAAGACCTTCACAGTGCCCGCAGGAGGCTCTGTCGAACTGCCCATCGAGGTGCTGGCCGACAGCCTTGGCGGCAACTACGAGACAACGCTCGTAATGCAGACCAACGTGCCGACGAAGCCCGTCGTAGAGATTCCTATGGCTATCAGCATACAGGGCGAGCCTAATCCGGTGATACCCGACGCTATCGTTGACGAGGCCGTAGTAGGATCCAACCTCATCGGCTATCTCGAGACCGAGTTCCAGGTGGCAAACACCGGTTCAAAGGCATTCAAGATAACCAACGTAGAGTTCGCTCCCGACATGATGACAACTCCCGCGCAGCTCTTCGTCTACGCAGAGATGCAGCAGGGCGGCGGTATCGACCCGGGACCCCTCAGCGTACAATCTTCCGACAGCAACATGGGCTGGATGCAGTACGACGGCCGCGAGCTGGAAGTAGGCAAGGAGCCCGTGAGGTTCGCCATCTGGACGTTCGAAATGGGCATGCCGTTCACGGTTAACGCTCCGGTGAAACTGACGTTTGAGGGAATTGACGTCACAGAGCAGGAGATTCCTGTCGACATCAGGATGACCGAGGCTCCGCTGCTCGTCACCACCCCTGCCGAAGGCGTGACCATCGGCGGCGTAGACGTCAACAACGACTACACGGGCAAGGGCAGCATGACCATCAAGAACGAAGGACAGTACAAGCTGACCTACTCGCTCCGCATGGACCCGACCGGCATAGGCGAGACTCCTGAAGTGCCCGGCAGCGAAGGAGGAGGCGGCATAGCTCCATGGTCAACCAACAAGGGCGTGTACAGCCTGACCGAGGCCGAGCGCGACTCGCTCATCAAGGCTTCCTGCCGCGGAATAGAGCCCCACACGGTATTCGAGGGCTTCCCCTACGACGTGCCCGAGGGCTACGACTGCAGCAACATACTGTACTATCCGATACTCGGAGTGACGAGCTCGAAGACATACATGATAGGCTCGCGCGACAACGTCAACAACTTCATCGCGGCTACGCGCTTCGTCGCTCCAGCCGAAGGATTCAACCTGTCAAAGCTCTTCTTCTACGGAACGATAGGCACACGCGAGAATGTCGACTTCGAGGCCCAGGTTATCCAGGGCGGCGACGTAGCGGCAGGCACCGTGATAGGACAGGGCACGCTCAGGGTTGAGCGCGAGACTCCAATCAACGGCCACTACATGGGCGAACCGCGCATGCTCGAGTTCGACAAGGACGTGTACATCAACCCAGGCGACACCTTCTACGTAGCGCTGAAGTATCCTACCGGAGAGAAAGTGATGGCATACGTACCACAGAAGGAGGACGCAATGGAGGAAGGACGCTTCATGGCATACAACGCCACTACTGGATGGTATGACCTCGGAGCGGCAATATACGAGAGCTACTACTCTTCGTTCGGCTACTTCATGACGTGCATCGAGGACGTGCCCGGCAAGCCTTGGATAAAGCTGCTCACGACCGAGACCGATGGCGAGCTGGCAATAGGCGAGGAGAAGACCGTAGAGTTCGAAATCAACGGCGAAAGCTCATACTTCGACCACGGCAACAAGGCCGTAATCGTAATCAAGAGCAACGACCCGACACAGCCGGTTGTCAACTACCCGATAACGCTCAACAAGAACGCGGCGCCCGTAGTAACCCTGCCCGAGGGAACGATAACCGTACCCGAAGGCTCGACAGCCGAGATGGTAATAACCGTCGAGGACACCGAGGGCGAGGCATTCACCACAAGCGTAAGCGACGAGAGCGGCATAGCAACCGTAAGCAAGTGCACACTGACAGCTTCAGACGGTACGGAAACAACTGTTGAAGCCGTTGAAGGCACAATTGAAGTACCGGCAGGCAGCAAGCTGCAAATGACCGTAACGGTAGCTCCCGACTACGGCACTGCAGGCCAGCACACTGCGGTAATCACCGCCGAGGACGCTTCGGGTAACTCAACAGATGTACAAGCTATCTACAACGTAGAGTTCACCAACCGCGCCCCGGTTTACGAAGGCGACGACGAGATGACCGTATACGTAGGCCAGACATCGGGCGTGATAGCATACTCGACAATCTTCAGCGACCCCGACGACGACGAGATGACCTTCACGGCAGAGCTGTCAGACAGCCCGGCCGCAACGCTCTACCCGAGCGCTGACGGATTCATCATCGGCGGCAACGCGGCAGGCACGGCCGAGCTGACGCTGACCGCTACCGACGCCAGCGGCGCAACTACCGAGCAGAACGTAACCGTAAACGTGGCACCGGCCACCGGCATAGGCAACGTTAACGCAGGCAAGGACATCAACGTAAGCCCCAACCCCGTGGTTGACAGGCTTAACGTAGTCCTCGGCAACGACGCCGACAACGTGAACTACTACGTTTACGACAACGCCGGCAGCCTGGTAGCGACAGCGCACGCAGCCCACAAGGCGGCAGGCGAGGCACAGACCATCGACATGAGCAGCCAGGGCGCAGGCATATACCGCGTCAAGGTGACAACTGCCGACGGCGTGTTCAACGCTACGGTACTGAAGAAATAAACATCGGCATGACAACAATCCGACCGGCTACGGCCGCACGGCGCGGCGCCATAAGCGCCCGCCGTGCAACAGCCTGTAAGCCAGGACATTAAAAAAGGCCGCCTTTCACATGATGAAAGGCGGCCTTTAATGTTATTGTTTTTACTCTTTTACCTTTTAAAAAAGAGCTTTTCACAGGTGCACGTCGGCCACGGCGCGTCCGCTGGGCTCGTTCTGTCCCTTGAACGATTCGTCCCAGGCCAGCGCCTCGGCGGTGCTGCACGCCACGCTGGGCACGCTGGGCACTGACGCGGCCGCGCTGTCGCTGGGGAAGTGGGCGGCGAACATCGTGCGGTAGAGATACTCCTCCTTGTTGCGCGGCGGGTTGACGGCAAAGCGCTCGGCGGCATGAAGCATCTCGTCGTCGGTCACGCTGTCGTCGGCTATGCGCTTGAGGGTGTCAATCCACGAGTAGCCCACGCCGTCGCTGAACTGCTCCTTCTGCCGCCAGGCCACCTCCTCGGGCAGCATGTCGGCGAAGGCCGAGCGCAGGATTTTCTTCTCCATCACGTCGCCCGGACACATCTTTGCCGACGGGTTAACGCGCATGGCCACATCGAGAAACTCCTTGTCGAGAAACGGCACGCGGCCCTCTACGCCCCACGCCGCCAGGCTCTTGTTGGCGCGCAGGCAGTCGTACTGGTGGAGCTTGGAGAGCTTGCGCACCGTCTCCTCGTGGAACGCCTGCGCCGACGGCGCCTTGTGGAAGTAGAGGTAGCCGCCGAACACCTCGTCGGCGCCCTCGCCCGAAAGCACCATCTTTATGCCCATGCTCTTGATGACGCGCGCCAGGAGATACATCGGGGTGGAGGCGCGCACGGTGGTAACGTCGTAAGTCTCGGTAAAGTAGATTACGTCGCTCAGCGCGTCGAGTCCTTCCTGTATGGTGTAGTTAATCTCGTGGTGCACGGTGCCTATGTGGTCGGCCACGAGGCGCGCCTTTGCCAGGTCGGGGGCGCCGCGCAGGCCCACGGCGAACGAGTGCAGGCGCGGCCACCACGCCGCGTCGCGTCCGTCGTCCTCGATACGCCTGCCGGCATGCCTTGCCGCCACAGCGCTTATGATTGACGAGTCGAGCCCTCCGCTGAGCAGTACCCCGTAGGGCACGTCGCTCATCATCTGGCGGCATACGGCACTCTCGAGCGCGCGGCGCAGCTCCTCCTCATCAGCCCTGTTGTCCTTAACGGCTTCATAACTGAACCAGTCGCGCTCGTAGTACCGCCTTATCTTGCCGTCACGGCTGCTCAGGACGTGCCCCGGGGGGAACGGCCCGTAGCGGCGGCAGTTGCCCTCAAGGGCCTTCAGTTCGCTCGCCACGTACAGCGTGCCGTCGTCGTCGTAACCTATATATAGTGGAATAACGCCGATGGGGTCGCGCGCTATGAGGTATTCGTCGCGCTCGGCGTCGTAAAGGGCGAAGGCGAATATGCCGTTCAGGCGGTCAAGAAAGTTGGCCCCATAGTCGCGGTACAGCGCGAGGATTACCTCGCAGTCGCTGCCCGTCATGAACCTGTACTTGCCCTCGTACTGCCGGCGCAGCTCGCGGTGGTTGTATATCTCGCCGTTGACGGCCAGCACCTGCTTGTTGTCGGAGCTGAACAGCGGCTGCCGTCCCGACTCGGGGTCGACAATCGCCAGCCGCTCGTGCGCCAGTATGGCCGACCCCCCGGTGTATATTCCGCTCCAGTCGGGGCCGCGGTGGCGTATCTTACTGCTCATTCGCAGCGCCTTCTGCTTTAGCTCGGGCGTCTGCTCCTTAATGTTGAAAATGCAAACTATTCCACACATTGGTAATTAAGAATTAAGAGTTAAGAATTAAGAGTTAAGAATTAAGAATTAAGAAAATATGCCTCGATGTTAATCAGCAAAGCTATTTTTCTTAATTCTTAATTCTTAACTCTTAATTCTAATTATATGCGCTCTCTCCGTGCTCGTAAATGTCGAGTCCTTCCTCCTCAACGCGCTTGTCAACGCGGATGCCTATCGTCTTGTCGACGATTTTGTAAAGTATGAAGGTCACCACGGCGCTGAACACTACCGACACGAGCGTTGCCACGAGCTGTACGCCCAGCTGGTGCCAGTCGCCGTAGAGCGCACCCTCAACGCCGCCCTCGCCCGTGACGGCCTGCGTAGCGAACACTCCCGTAAGGATAGAACCCACGATACCGCCGATACCGTGAACACCGAAAGCGTCGAGGGCGTCGTCATACTTGTATTTCGGCTTTACCACCGCTACCATGAAGAAGCATACGATGGGCGTCACCAAGCCTATTATGAACGCGCCGAGCAGGTCGGTAGAGCCGGCGGCGGGAGTGATGGCCACCAGTCCGGCCACGGCGCCCGTGCATGCTCCTACGGTAGTGGGCTTCTTGTTGCACAGCCAGTCGATGGCCATCCATACCACTGCAGCCGTTGCCGTGGCGATATGCGTCACGAGGAACGCGTTGGCGGCGATACCGTCAGCAGCCAGTCCGCTGCCGGCGTTGAAGCCGAACCATCCAAGCCAAAGGAACGACATGCCCATGAACACGAACGTGATGTTGTGCGGCGTGATGGGATGTCCCACGCGGTAGTCCTCCCTCTTGCCTATCATCAGCGCCATGACGAGCGCCGATATTCCGGCGTTGATGTGCACTACGGTGCCGCCGGCAAAGTCGATGGCTCCCATCTCCTGCAGGAATCCGCCGCCCCATACCCAGTGGGCCATCGGGAAGTAGGCTATCACCGTCCACAGGATGATGAACACCATGTAGCCGCTGAACTTGATGCGCTCGGCAAACGCGCCGAGAATCAGCGCCGGCGTGATGAGCGCGAACATGCACTGGAACATTACGAACGTAAGCTCGGGTATGTTGCCAGTAGTGAGCGTCGACGTGGTTATGCCGCTCAGGAACGCCTTGTCAAATCCGCCCATCACGGCGAACAGCGGGCTGCCCGACTCCTTGAAGCCCGTGCCGAAGGCCCACGTATAACCTATCGCCACCCAGAGTATGCTGACCACCCCGACGATGAGCATGGTCTGCATGAGCACGCTGAGCACGTTCTTCTGCCTCACCAGTCCACCGTAAAACAGCGCTATGCCCGGGATTGACATAAGCAGCACCAGCACCGTGGCAACTATCATCCACGCCGTGTTGCCGCTGTCGAGCACAGGCTCGGCTGTACCGGCCAGCGCCGCCGTGGTTGACAACAATGCCGTAAGCGCCGTGACGGCCGCCCTACGGCCCGCAAGATATCTCATAATATGCTTTCTCATAACCTTAAATATTTTATGTTTTTTTACTTTTTCACCTTTTTACCTTTTCACTTTTTCACCATTACTCCTCCTGTTCTGCATTGTAAAGGGCTATGTCGCCGCGCTCGCCGGTGCGTATGCGCACGGCGTCCTGGACAGGAATTATGAATATGCGCCCGTCGCCTATCTCGCCGGTACTGGCGGCCTTCAGTATAGCGTTGACCGCCTTCTCGACGTTCTTCTCCCTCACCACGAGCGACACAAGGGTACGCTCTATCGAGCTTGTGTCGTAAACAATGCCGCGGTATATGCGCCCCTGCCGCGCCTTTCCGTTGCCGCGCACGTCATAATAAGAGAACCATTCGATGTCGGCCTCGAGCAAAGCCTTCTTCACGTCCTCAAACCTTGACTTACGGATAATTGCTTCAATCTTCTTCATAACTTTCTCTCTTTTTGTTATATAAATAATAAATGTATTATCAATAAGAAATATTTTTCCGCAAAATTACAGCTTTTTGTTATTTAAAACAATATTTTCAATACATTATGTAATAACAAAACGATGGTTATTTATAATTTTGCTACATTTTAGACTGTTTTCATTTCAATCTGCAATTATCAGTCCACGATATCAAGCAGATTGTTATATAAACGAGCGATTGCGTAAATTTAAGCAACAAATATTGTTTAAACACTTCCAAAATTACACTTTATTCGTTTTTAGCTTACGTTTTATTTTAATCTGAAAGTTTACCGCCCGCTCACGTAAAATATAGTAAGCAATAAAGTTAAATACTTGTATTATTGGCCCGATAATATTTCATTGTAAAACAAAATGTTGTAAATTTGCAGACAAATAAAGACAAAAGGATATACAACAAGATAAAAGCCGAACAAAATGACACAGCGTATTATAAAGTTTACGAAGATGCACGGCGCAGGCAACGACTACATCTACGTGAACACCTTAATATATAATATTCCTGATCCGGCGGCCGTCTCCGTAAGATGGAGCGACCGCCACAAGGGCATAGGCAGCGACGGGCTGGTGCTCATCGGCGCCGCAAGCTCGCCGGAGGCCGACTATTCGATGCGTATCTTCAACGCCGACGGCTCGGAAGCCATGATGTGCGGCAACGCGTCGCGCTGCATAGGCAAGTACCTTTACGAGAAAGGCATGACGGACAAAAGCGTAATACGCCTCGAAACCCTGTCAGGGATAAAGACGCTGAAGCTGTACATAAATGATGGAAAAGTTGAGAGAGTGACCGTGGACATGCTATGCCCGGCATTTGACGTGCCGGCGCAGTATGCCCCGGGTTGCAGCGACGGAAGCGACGGCACGCTGCTTGCCGACGGCAGGCTCTTCGGTGGAACGTTCGTCTCGATGGGCAATCCGCACTTCGTCACCTTCGTCAACGACATCGCCACGCTCGACATAGCCCGCTACGGCAGCATACTGGAGCGCCACGCGGCGTTTCCCTCAAGATGCAACATCGAGTTCGCCCAGCCCATGGCAGACGGTACAATACGCACCCGTGTGTGGGAGCGCGGCAGCGGAATAACCATGGCATGCGGCACTGGAGCCTGCGCGACAGCCGTCGCGGCAGCGCTGACCGGACGCTCCGGACGCTCAAGCCGCATCGCGATGGACGGCGGAACGCTCGACATAACATGGCAGGAGGCCGACAACCACGTCATGATGGCAGGCCCGGCCGAGTTCGTGTTTGAAGGAGAAATAAACTTAGACAATTAAGAGTTAAGAATGAAGAATTAAGAAAAAATGACTCAATATCAGGCCCATTAGGATAATCAGGCCTATTCGGCTTATCAGGCCCATCTGGCTCATTAGGCCCAATTAGCCTGATTAGCCAATTAGCCCAATAGCCAAAAAACTTAACAACAATAAAAGACTTAGCACTATGGCATTAATCAACGAGCATTATCTGAAACTGACAAAGAATTATCTCTTCGCCGACATCGCCAAGAAGGTAAACGCCTTCAAGGTGTCACACCCGAAGAGCAACGTCATCAGCCTCGGCATTGGCGACGTAACCCAGCCGCTCTGCCCGGCGGTGATCGAGGCCATGCACAAGGCCGTGGACGACATGGCCACCAAGGAGGGATTCCACGGCTACGGCCCTGAGCAGGGCTACATGTTCCTGCGCGAGGCGATAGTGAAGAACGACTTTCTGCCGCGCGGGATACACATCGACCCGTCGGAGATATTCGTCAACGACGGCGCCAAGAGCGACACGGGCAACATAGGCGAGCTGGTGCGCTGGGACAACAACTTCGGCGTGACCGACCCTATCTATCCCGTGTACATCGACTCCAACGTAATGTGCGGCCGAGCCGGCACATTGGTGGACGGCAAGTGGAGCAACGTGACGTACATGCCGTGCCTTGAGGAGAACAACTTTGTGCCCCAGATACCCGACCACCGTGTCGACATAATCTACCTGTGCTACCCCAACAACCCCACGGGCACGGTAATCAGCCGCGACGAACTGCGCAAGTGGGTCAACTACGCGCTGAAGAACGACACGCTCATCTTCTACGACGCGGCCTACGAGGCGTACATCCAGGACCCCGACATCCCCCACTCCATCTACGAGATCAAGGGCGCAAGGAAGGTGGCCATCGAGTTCCACAGCTACTCAAAGACGGCAGGCTTCACCGGAGTGAGGTGCGGCTACACGGTAGTGCCCAAAGAGCTGACCGCCGCCAGCATGGACGGCAGCGAGCGTTATCCGCTCAACCCCATGTGGGACCGCCGCCAGTGCACCAAGTTCAACGGCACGAGCTACATCAGCCAGCGCGCCGCCGAGGCGATATACACCCCCGAGGGAAAGGAGCAGGTGAAGGCCACCATCGACTACTACATGGGCAACGCCCGACTGATGCGCGAGACTTTGCAGAAGCTCGGGCTGAAGGTCTACGGCGGAGAGAACGCCCCCTACCTGTGGGTTAAGACCCCGAACGACACGCCCAGCTGGAAGTTCTTTGAGCAGATGCTCTACGGCGCCCAGGTGGTATGCACCCCCGGCGTAGGCTTCGGCCCGAGCGGCGAAGGCTTCGTGCGACTGACATCCTTCGGCGACCGCGACGACTGCCGCGAGGCCCTGCGCCGCATAAGCGAATGGATGATGAAATAAATTAAGAGTTAAGAATTAAGAGTTAAGAAAATATGCCTATCAGGCTTATTGGGCCTATTTGGCATATTAGGCTTATCCAGCCAATTTGGCTTATCAGCCTTATCCGGCCAATTAGGCTTATTATTAATTAATAAAAGGAGGAAAAGTTATGAAAATCTTGAGAAAAAGTGCAGTGTTAGCAGTAGCGTTAACAACCCCCATGGCTTCCGTCATGGCACAAGACAAGGTAGAGGCCACCGTACAGGCCGACTTCGTGAGCAGCTACATCTGGCGTGGCCAGGACCTGGGCGACGTCAGCCTGCAACCCACCCTCGGCGTGGCGTACAAGGGATTCTCGCTCACGGCGTGGGGAAACGTAGGCCTCTCCGACAATGACGACACCAAGGAGTTCGACCTGACGCTCGGATACAGCACGGGAGGATTCAACATCGGCATTACCGACTACTGGTTCAACTCGCCCAACGACCGCTACTTCAGCTACGCCGCCCACGAGACGTCGCACGTGTTCGAGGCCAACATAGGCTACGACTTCGGCCCCGTGGCCGTGCAATGGTACACCAACTTCGCCGGCAACGACGGCACCAACAGCGACGGCGACCGCGCCTACTCGTCATACTTCGAGGTCAGCGCCCCGTTCAGCCTTGCCGGGTGCGACTGGACAGCCACCGTCGGCGCCGTGCCCTACGCCACGAGCTTCTATGCCGACGCGGGCGGATTCGCCGTCACCAACGTGTCGGTAAGGGCAAGCAAGGACATCAGGATAACAAAGAGTTTCAGCATACCGCTCTTCGCCGGCGTAACGGCCAACCCGAGCACGGAAAAAGCTTACCTGGTGTGCGGATTCACGCTACGACCGTAACAAAATGCATAATTATTCCGTCAAATTACAAATAAAATGAAATTAAACCTTATCTTTGCAACGGATTAGCCGCCTGGCGGCAGACAAAAGGCCGCCTTCCGGCACGTGAAAGGCCGCGAACGGCAGCCCGAAACGCCAACTTTGGAAATAGGCGGGGCCGACAGTAAGGAAACATGACCATCCGTACACAGCCAACTGTAGAGATGTTGGTTGAATGCGGACATCCATAAAAAGAAAGGAACATACAAATAATAAAACCCTCACAAGATGACAAACTTAAGATTTCAGGTTGTTGAAGAGGCATTCAAGAAGAAGCCTTTGGAAGTTATCGCGCCCGTTGAGCGCCCGTCGGAGTACTTCGGCAAAAACGTGTTCAACCGCGCAAAGATGTACAAATACCTGCCGCCGTCGGTTTACGAGAAGCTCATCGACGTAATAGACAACGGCACCCGACTCGACCGCTCCATAGCCGACGCCGTGGCAGCGGGCATGAAGCAGTGGGCCGAGGAGAACGGCGTGACACACTACACGCACTGGTTCCAGCCACTGACCGAGGGCACCGCCGAGAAGCACGACGCCTTCATCGAGCACGACGGCAAGGGCGGAATGATTGAGGAGTTCTCGGGCAAGCTGCTCGTTCAGCAGGAACCCGACGCCAGCTCGTTCCCCAGCGGCGGAATACGCAACACCTTCGAAGCCCGCGGATACTCCGCGTGGGACCCCACATCGCCCGTGTTCATCATGGACGACACGCTCTGTATCCCCACAATATTCATATCCTACACCGGCGAGGCGCTCGACTACAAGGCGCCGCTGCTGCGCGCGCTCCACGCAGTCAACCTGGCCGCAACGGACGTATGCCACTACTTCGACCCCAACGTGAAGAAAGTGACCTGCAACCTCGGATGGGAACAGGAGTACTTCCTCGTTGACGAAGGACTCTACTCGGCACGTCCCGACCTCATGCTCACAGGACGCACCCTCATGGGACACGACTCGGCGAAGAACCAGCAGATGGACGACCACTACTTCGGAACCATACCCGACCGCGTGCAGGCGTTCATGAAAGACCTCGAGATACAGGCTCTCGAGCTGTCGATACCATGCAAGACCCGCCACAACGAGGTGGCCCCCAACCAGTTCGAGATAGCCCCGATATTCGAGGAGACCAACCTCGCCGTCGACCATAACATGCTCCTGATGTCGCTCATGAAGAAAGTGGCCCGCAAGCACGGCTTCCGCGTGCTGCTGCACGAAAAGCCCTTCGCAGGCATCAACGGCTCGGGCAAGCACAACAACTGGAGCCTCTCCACGGACACGGGCGTGCTTCTCCACGCTCCCGGCAAGACGCCTGAGGACAACCTGCGCTTCGTAACCTTCATCGTAGAGACACTCATGGGCCTCTACCGCCACAACGGACTCATCAAGGCCTCGATAATGAGCGCCACCAACGCCCACCGTCTCGGCGCCAACGAGGCACCGCCGGCAATCATATCGTCGTTCCTCGGCACACAGCTGAGCGACCTGCTCGACCACATAGAGAAGAGCGACAACGACGCCCTGCGCAACATGACAGGCAAGCAGGGCATGAAGCTCGACATACCCGAGATACCCGAGCTGCTCATCGACAACACCGACCGCAACCGCACCAGCCCGTTCGCCTTCACGGGTAACCGCTTCGAGTTCCGCGCCGTAGGCTCCGAGGCCAACTGCGCCAGCGCGATGATAGCCCTCAACACGGCCGTTGCCGAGGCACTCGTAGACTTCAAGCACCGCGTCGACGCACTTATCGAAAAAGGACAGGACACCACCGACGCCATAATCGACATCCTGCGCGACGACATCAAGACATGCAAGCCCATACGCTTCGACGGCAACGGATACTCTGACGAATGGGTGGAAGAGGCCAAGCGCCGCGGACTCGACTGCGAGACAAGCTGCCCGCTCATCTTCGACAGCTACCTCAGCGACGACTCAATCAAGATGTTCGAGACCATGAACGTCATGAACCGCAAGGAGCTCGAGGCACGCAACGAAGTGAAATGGGACACCTACACAAAACGCATACAGATAGAGGCACGCGTAATGGGCGACATCACGATGAACCACATCGTGCCCGTGGCAACCCACTACCAGAGCCAGCTGGCCAAGAACGTGCAGAACATGCGCCAGATATTCCCCGCCGACAAGGCCGACAAGCTGTGCGCGCGCAACATGAAGCTCATCGAGGAGATAGCCGAGCGCACACAAGCCATCGAGACAGGCGTAGAGGAACTCATCAACGCACGCAAGGTGGCCAACAAGATAGAGAACGAACGCGAGAAGGCAATAGCCTACCACGACACCGTGGAACCCAAGATGTCGACCATCCGCTACCACATCGACAAGCTCGAGCTGATAGTAGCCGACGAACTCTGGACATTGCCCAAGTACCGTGAACTGTTATTCATAAGATAAAGATAAAATACAAATTTATTCATGACTTGAAATCAATCAATAGGATTGAGCAATCTATTTCTTTTATTGGTTGTTTAAGTTTGAGGCGCGGAACGGCTGTGAAGCCACTTCCGCGCTTATTTTTTCCTATAACGAAAGGCCGCCTCCCGCCATGCGAAAGACGGCAAACCGCACACCCAAACACGGCCTTACGCACGACGGAAAGCCGCCAACCGCACAATGTGGAAAAATCTGTGGAAAACCATGTTGACAACATGCGCATTATCCACCGGAGCAAGCCACCGCCCACGCCGGCAGTGGATATCCACAAGGTTACGGCAAGAAAATAAGCAAGTTTTCAACAACTTGATGGCAAAAAAAGATATAAACTTATTAATTTTGCAACCGGTAGCCGCATCGTTGATAACCGACGTTAACGCCTGACAGTCAGCAAGAAGATATTAAACAACAGTGTTTACAACAACAAACATTACGTTAATAACCTAAAAAGCAAACAAACAGGCCCGAAGTTGTGAACAAATCAACGGCATATCATAGAGAAACATCCTTCTTTTTTCAAAAAAAGGAAAAACAATAAAATAATGAACAACCGTGGAAAAAACGGAAGAATTAAGAATTAAGAATTAAGAATTAAGAATTAAGAATTAAGAATTAAGAAAGGCCTGTACCGTCTTCCTATTCGGCCCATCAGGCCTATTGGGCCAATCACTCTTATAAGGCCCATTCGGCCTATTAAAACAATAAAGCTATGACATCAAACAACACCCAGGCCCTCAAGGCCAAGATCAGAGAGATATGCCAGGAGAAGCAAGCCGTTATCCTGGCCCACTATTACACCGACGGCGATATCCAGGACGTGGCCGACTTCATAGGCGACTCGCTTGCCCTTGCCCGCAAGGCTGCCGACACCGACGCGCGCATAATAGTGATGTGCGGAGTACACTTCATGGCCGAGACCTGCAAGCTGCTCTGCCCAGACAAGCTCGTGCTCTGCCCCGACCCCGAGGCAGGCTGCTCGCTCGCCGACTCGTGCCGCGCCGAAGACCTGCGCAAGTTCAAGGAAGAACACCCCGGATACACCATCGTAAGCTACGTCAACACCACAGCAGCCGTCAAGGCGCTGACCGACGTCGTCGTGACCAGCGGCAACGCCGAGCGTATAGTATCAAAATTGCCACAGGACGCCAAGATACTCTTCGGCCCCGACCATAACCTCGGCAGCTACGTCAACGCCGTCACAGGCCGCCAAATGGCCCTCTGGAACGGCGGCTGCCACGTACACGCGCGCTTCTCCGTAGACGCCATAGCCGCGCTCAAGGACAAGCACCCCGGCGCCATAGTCCTGGCACACCCCGAATGCAAGGGCCCCGTGCTCGCCGCCGCCGACGTGGTAGGCTCTACCGCCGTCCTGCTGAAGTACGCCACCGAGCACCCCGACGCCACCTACATCGTGGCAACCGAGGCCGGCATACTATACGAAATGAAGAAGAAATGCCCAACGACAGAGTTCATCCCCGTGCCCCCCGAGATAACCGAGGGCGCCCCCGGCTGCTCATGCAACCAGTGCGAGTACATGAAGATGAACACCCTCGACAAGCTCTACGCCTGCCTGAAGGATGAATCGCCGGCAATAGAGATACCCCAGGACATCGCCCGCGACGCCGTAAAACCTATCATAAGAATGCTGGAGATGAGCTGATAAGCGTATGGTATTTATAAAAAATTTAACGAGGCAGAGCATGTTGTTCTGCCTCGTTCTTGCAGCATTGTTTGTATCGGCATTTTCGTATGGTACTTCCCCTTTCTATGTAAATCATGCTTTTTCCGATTCGGCAATGTTCCAGGTAATTGGTAAGGGATGGGCCGAAGGTAGTTTACCTTATGTTGATTTGTGGGATTCTAAAGGGCCATTGATATTTTTTATAAATGCCTTAGGATTTTTGCTTACAGGTTCAGCTACAGGAATATATATTATCCAGATATTATCGCTTACGATAACGTTTGCCGTCTGCTACGTCTGGATGTGTGACGTGTTTGGTCGGCGAGGAGCTGTTTTGTCGTGTATTCTTTTGTTTTTAGCTCTTCCGCTTAATTATGACTTCGGTAACATGACGGAGGAGTACTTATTGCCGTTGCTGATGTTGTCGTTTTATTTGATTTACAAATGGGCAACTGAATCGTATGATAACGGCAATATGGAGCATCCTGCACGTTATTCTTTAATTTATGGTGCCTTGTTGGGATGCAGCCTTATGACACGCCTTACTAACGCAGTAGGAGTATTGACGGCAGTGGCGTTTATCTGCGTATGTTTGGTTTATAAGAGATTATGGTTTTGTCTGTTACGTAATGCATTGTTTTTCTTAATTGGTTTTATTGTCGTCGTTCTGCCTTTTGTTGTTTATTTCGGTAGTAAAGGGATATTGCATGATATGTGGTACGGCACGTTTATATATAATGTAAAGTATGCGTCGCATTCACTGTCACATCTTACGCCAGATATGTTTGTTTACGGCTTTTATCGTTATGCACCATGTATGTTGTTGGTTGCGGTGTCGTTGCTCATATTTGTACGTTACCGTAAGGCGATGTTGTGGCTGTCGGTATCGGCTGTTACATTGGTCTATCTGCTCATGTCGCTCGGTTTTTATCATTACGGAATGATATGTCTTCCTTATCTATGCGTTTCTGTAGTATTATTATTTAAGTACTTATCTTTACCGAGATTAAGACTTAAGGTAACGTGCGTTGCTGTTTTAATGTTTTTTTCTTATACCTTTATTGATAAGCTGTATTTTGCCTTGACTAACAAGAATGACTTTATTGCTGATTATAATGAAATGATTGCCTCCGTTCCTCCGCACGAACGCAGCTCAATAATGTCATACGGTTGCGATGCGGGCTTTTACGTATGGTTCGATATACTTCCTGAATATCGTTTCTTCACGTTCCAAGACTGGGCCGCAAGTAACGATACAAAACTTGTCGGTGAATTGAGGAAGGAGTTTTCAGATGGTGACGTCAAATATATACTGTTTTGTGGAAATCCCGATAACACCTATATTGGCGATATTATGTCAAGGCGGTACGAAATAATAAAGCGCAACCCCTCGGCTGATTTATGGCTTTTGAGGCTGCGCTGAACTTTGTCTTTACTTTGGATTATTGTCGGTACATTGTTTGACAATTTGCGATCGTTTTATCTTACTATTGCTATTTTACATACCGTACCTTTGTCGCCCGACGATGTTGCCGTCTGCACCATGTAAACGCCCGAGGCCACACGGCGGCCTTCAAGATCGCAGCCGTCCCACTGGTAAGTGCCGCCCGTGCTGCGTCCCTGGTTTACAAGGACGCCGTTAGACGTGGTTATCTTGACGTCGGCGTCGTAGGTGAGACCTACGATTGTTATCGGGCCAGTGTAATCCGGGCGCACCGGGTTGGGATAAGCGTAGACATTGTCCTTTGTCATTTCGGTTGACGGTTCGGTGGCGTTGCTCATGTATGAGCATAGACCGCGGTCAGTACCGAAGAAAACTTCGCCTGTTGAGCCGTTGACTGCTATAGATTCTATATTATCTGACAACAAAGGCGAATTTTCCGAGGTAAAGTGTTGTATTTGTTCCATGTTGTCCTCGCTGATTAGGTATACGCCGTTGTTGCTCGTGCCGAACCATTTGCGCCCTCCACCGTCTATTGCAATAGATGTTATATTTATTCCGTTCAACAGGTAGTCGCCGTAGTCGGTGCCGTCGTTGCGTGGCACTATTACTTGGGTTAGCACGCATGGATTGGTCTGTTCCATGTTATTGGGTGACAGATAGAATGGACCTATGTTTGTGCCTATCCAGATGTTACCGTCGTGATCCTCGGCTATGCACCTTATATTGCTCATGTTAAGGCTTGTGCCGGTTTGGTTCTGAAAGTTTGCGTTATATACTCTTATGCCCTCGGTTTCGGGCTGATAACATATGAATGATGTTCTTCCTGTGTTGTTATTGACAAACCACATCAGATTTCTTGAGTCTTTGAATAGTCCTACCATGCCGGCAAAGCTGAAGTTTCTGTCTTCTATCAGTTCATCATGGTGATGCGATATGAATTCTCCTTCGGGTGTATATTCAAATATTGAGTTGCTTCTTGCCTGGCTGTTAAGTAGCCAGAGGTTACCTGTCTGGGAGTCAAACATCATGCTGTGTACAAGGACATAACTATTGTCTAATTCGATATTATTATCTATTGCACCTTGAAGTGGGCTGTTGTCTTTATTGAAATATTTGACAAGTTTCCAGTCTTTAAATTCATACATGCCGGGTCGGCCTCCTGCGAAGATGTGGTTAGGGTCAGCAGGATCGGCTGCAACACAGTTTATGTCTATGTATGAATATCCGGTGATTGTGTCAAGATGGTCTTGACATATATTCCATTCGTTGCCGTCGAATACTTGTATTGTGCCGGGTCTGTTGGCTGAGACTATTCCTGAAAGGAATGAGCCTCCACAAGTGTACAGGCGTCCGAACTCATATTTCATATAACTGAAGTAATTGTACTTAGGTCCGCCGGGCTTGAGTGTCTGTGCCGTGGCGAGCAGGTCGGGGCCTATTGTTTTCTGGCGGGGGGTGTATGGCGCGGTGTATGTCCAGTTGCCGGGGTCGAGGAGGTTGGCCGTAAGTGGTGCCGAGTAGGTGCCGTTGGTGCTTGAGGCGGCGTAGATTCGGGTGGCGTCGGCGTAGACGTAGTCAACGCGGAAGCCGAGGTTGTAGGTCTCGGTCACTTCGGCGGCGGCTACGTTGATGTTCACTATGCCGAAGCCGGTTGACATGTAGGCGTGGCTGCCGATGACGTCGAGGCCGTAGACTGTCTTGTCCAATGTGGTAGAGTAGTTGTAGTATTCGGGCATGTTTTCGGTCTGTCCGTCGCGGCTTACGAGGTCGATGTTGCCGTTTTCGTACACGGCCATCAGGCGTGAGGCGTCGGCGCACCAGGCTATGTGCTGTATGCCGCAGTCGCTCAGGCCGTTGGTCTTGTCGTAGGTGGTTATGCTTTGGTCGGTGGTGTTATACGAGTAGAGCGCTTCCGAGGCGAGTACGAAGAGGGTGTTTCCGGCCTGCTGTACGTCGGTTATGTCGTTGTATGCCAGGTAGTTGCGCCATGTTCCGGTCTGTGCGTGCGCTTTCGTGGCGAGCATGGCGAGCGTTAGTGCTGTTATGAGGATGGCCTTTTGTATCATGATATGTGGCTTTTAGGGTTGCCGTTTGCGGCTTTTCAGGCTGCAAAACATGCCGAGTTTGTATATATTTAACAGCAAAAGGCTTGGTTTATTGCCCGTTAGGTTGTTTTTCATGGTTTTTGAGAATATTTTGTAAAACAGCGTTACGGGCTTTATGAGGTGCAGGCGGGCGAGGCGTTCGGCGGCGGTGATGAGCGTGGAGTAACCGCGCAGCTCGTCGCTGAACTCGGCGAGGGTGGCCGTGCCTTCCTCGGTCTTGGCTATGAACTGGGGGTTGGTCTCGAAGGTGTCGAAGGCAAGGGGATTGTCGATGTGGGTTATCATGACGCCTGACCGGCGCAGGGTCTTGCCGAAGAGTACGTCTTCGTAGCCGTAGCGGACGAAGCGCTCGTCGAACGGATGGGCGAGCATTATCGTGCGCTTTATCATGAAGTTAGACGTGTGGAAGTCGTTGTACGGGTGCTTGTTGCGTTCGGCGGCGGTGCCGTTCTTGGTGTGTCTTGTCTCGTAGATGTATCTCAGGTTGTGCCTCAGGGCCTCGCCGTCGCCCCTTACGGTGTATCCGCCGTAGGCCACGTCGGCGCTGTCGAGGCGCAGGTAGTCGGCAAGGTATGTGGGCGAGCATACGGCCATGTCGCTGTCGATGAACAGCAGTCGGGCGTAGCGGGCCGCGCGCGCCAGGTAGTTGCGTATGGCGGCGCGGCCCGAGTTGTATCCCCTTACGATGTAGCGGCTGTTGGGCAGGGTGTCGATTAGCCTGTTTTTATTGATTATAAGGGCGTCTGTCGAGCCGTCGTCGGCTACGATTATCTCATACCTGAGCCGCCGGCCTTGGCGGATTATGGCTTCGGCCTGCGCCGCGAGTCTGGCCGCCAGCGGGGCACACTCGTTGTTGTAGCACGGCATGAGGATGGACAGTTCGTCTATCATCACCGTGCGTTTTTCAGGTATTCAACAAGTTTTATTACGGCGCGCGCGCGGTGCGATATCTTGTTTTTTATCTCGTGGCCCAGTTCGGCGAAGGTCTTGTCGTAGCCTTCGGGGCGGAATATGGGGTCGTAGCCGAAGCCCTCGCCTCCCCTCTTTTCGGTTATTATCTCGCCTTTGACAATGCCTTCAAATAGTTTCGGCTCGCCGTCGCCTTCAAGGATGAGGGCTATGGCCGTGCGGAACTGCGCCGAGCGGTCGCTCTTGCCGTTAAGCTCGCCGAGCAGCTTGGCCATGTTGGCCTCGCTGTCGTGCCCCTCGCCGCCGGCGTAACGTGCCGAATAGACGCCCGGGGCGCCGCCAAGCGCTGTCACTTCAAGGCCGGTGTCGTCGGCGAAGCAGCTTATGTGGTAGTTGTCGAATACGTATTGTGCCTTCTGTATGGCGTTGCCCTCGATTGTGGGCGATGTCTCGGGAATGTCGGCGTGGCAGCCTATGTCGGCCAATGACAGTACTTCAATGCTGCTGCCGGCGAGCATTTCGCGAATCTCGGCAAGCTTATTCTTGTTGTTGGTTGCGAAGACAACCTTGGTTAATTCATAATTCATAATTCACTGATTTTAATTAAGAATTAAGAGTTAAGAATTAAGAAAATATGACTTCGAGGATGTATAACCAACAAAGCATGTTTTCTTAATTCTTAACTCTTAATTCTTAATTTTCAAAGTCATATTTTCTTAACTCTTAATTCTTAACTTTTAATTTCTTCGGTACTTTCACCTTTATCTGGTCAAAGCCCTCGCCGTACACTCCGGTTACGGCGCCCTGGCTTACGAAGGCGTTGGGGTCAAGTGCCTTAATGAGGCGGAATATCGTTACGCTCTCGCGCTTGCGGGCCATCAGGCAGATTACCTTCGTTTCCTTGCCGCTGTACCATCCGTGGCCGTCGAGTATCGTCATGCTGTGGTCGGTGGTCTTGGCTATGGCGTTGGCTATCTCCTGCCACCGCTTGGAGAAGATGAAGAACTGGACGGACTGGCGCTGCCAGTTCATCACGTAGTCGAGCATCGAGCACTCGATGAACATCGTACAGAAACCGAACACAACCTTCTTGCAGCGCATCTCCACGGGGCCGAACGTGTCGATGAACAGACAGCTGCCGATGATGCAGATGTCGATGAGCAGAATCACGCGTCCGAGCGATATGTTGCGGTATTTGTTCACCGAGGCGGCAATGATGTCGGTGCCGCCCGTAGAGCCGTTGTTGAGGAAGACGATGGCCAGCGCCGTGCCCGTCATCATACATCCGATGACGAGCGACATGAAGTCGTTGCCCTCGCCCAGCAGCTTGTAGAACGTGCCGTCGGGCTGCATCACCACGTCCTGTGCCAGCTCGAGCAGCGCCGTAAGCATGAACGTGGCGTAGATGGTCTTCATCAGGAAGCGCCATCCCAGTATCTTCAGGGCTGCCACAATGAGCACGGCGTTGATGATGAAGAACGTGTACTGCACGGGAAATTTCGTGGCGTAGAACACCACGGCGCCGATACCGGCAATGCCGCCCGTCACAATCTCGTAAGGCAGCAGGAACACGGTAAAGGCAAATGTGTAGAGCATAAGGCCGAGGGTAATGTTGAAATAATCCCTCACCTCGCTCATTATGGCTTGTTTGTTCATAGTTTTGCGGTTATAAGGTTATGGGGTTTTGCGGTTATAAGGTTTTAGGGTTATGGGGGTTTAAGGTTATGAGGTTATACGGTTATGTGGTTATACGGTGTTGCGGTTTTAAGTTTTTGAGTTGTTTTTTATTCAACCATATACCTAATAACCATATAACCGTAAGGACCTTAAAACCTCATAACCTTAAAACCCCATAACCGCAAAACCTTATTTAATGACGATATTCACAATCTTCTTGGGCACGATGATTACTTTAACGACATTCTTGTCGCCGATGTATTTCTTCGAGCGGTCGTCGGCAAGGACGGCAGATTCGATGGTCTTGTTATCGGCATCGGCGGCGAACTGCATCTGGTAGCGGGCCTTGCCGTTGAACGATACGGTCAGGCTGACGGTCGACTCAACGAGGAATTTCTCGTTGTACTCGGGCCATGCGGCGTCAAACACGGTCGTGTCGTTGCCCAACGCGTGCCACAGCTCCTCGGCGATGTGCGGCGCGAAGGGAGCGATAAGCACCACCATGTCGGTCAGCAGCGCGCGGTTGCGGCACTTCATCTGCGACAGTTCGTTGACGCATATCATGAAAGCGGCTACCGACGTGTTATAGCTGAACGCCTCGATGTCCTGTGTTACCTTCTTTATCAGCTTGTGAACGCTCTTCAGCTCCTCTGCCGTTGCCTCGCCGTCGGCAAGCTCCTTCATGCCGTCCTTGTCGCTGTAGAGGCCCCAGAACTTCTTGAGGAAGCGGTGGCAGCCGTCAATACCGTTGGTATCCCACGGCTTGCTCTGCTCCACCGGACCGAGGAACATTTCGTACAGACGCAGCGTGTCGGCGCCGTACTTCTCGACAATCATGTCGGGGTTGACGACGTTGTACATCGACTTCGACATCTTCTCGATAGCCCAGCCGCACACGTACTTGTCGTCCTCGAGTATGAACTCGGCGTTCTCGTACTCCGGTCGCCATGCCTTGAAGGCGTCGATGTCGAGCATGTCGGCATGCACTATGTTCACGTCAACGTGTATCGGGGTTGTGTCGTACTTATCTTTCAGGCCCAATGAGACGAATACGGGGGCTGCGTCGTGGTCGTCGCTGTTAACGCGGTACACGAAGTTAGAGCGGCCTTGTATCATGCCTTGGTTGACGAGCTTCTTGAACGGCTCCTCCTCGCACGACACTCCGATGTCATGCAAAAACTTGTTCCAGTAGCGGGAGTATATCAGGTGGCCCGTGGCGTGCTCCGTTCCGCCCACGTACAGGTCGACGTTGCGCCAGTACTGGTCGGCCTCGGGGCTTACAAGAGCCTTGTCGTTGGTCGGGTCCATGTATCTCAGGTAGTACGCTGACGAACCAGCGAAGCCCGGCATTGTGTTCAGTTCGAGCGGGAATACGGTAGCGTTGTCAACCAACGATTTGTCCACAACGCAGTTGTTCGCCGTGTCCCACGCCCACTTCTTGGCGTGTCCCAGTGGCGGTTCGCCCGTCTCCGTAGGCTTGTACTGGTCAATCTCGGGCAACTCCAGTGGCAGGCACTCTTCGGGAATCATGTACGGTTCGCCGTCCTTGTAGTAAACGGGGAACGGCTCGCCCCAATACCTCTGGCGTGAGAAGATGGCGTCACGCAAGCGGTAGTTCACCTTTACACGACCGAGATTGTTGGCTTTTACAAATTCCTTAGTCTTCTGTATTGCTTCCTTTACGCTTAATCCGTTAAGTGAGAAGCCATGAATGGCCTCTACCCCACTCTTCGGAGAGTTGCAAACAATGCCTTCCTTGGCGTCGAAACTTTCCTCGCTCACGTCGCATCCTTCAATCAATGGACGTATCTCAAGTCCGAAATGCTTGGCGAAGGCATAGTCGCGAGAGTCGTGCGCCGGCACGGCCATTATGGCTCCCGTGCCGTAACCTGCAAGAACGTAGTCTGAAATCCAGATTGGAATGTCCTCGCCCGTGAACGGATTGACGGCGTAACTGCCCGAGAATACGCCGCTGACCGAACGGTCGCTGATGCGCTCGCGCTCGGTACGCTTCTTCGTCCGCTCAAGATAAGCGTCCACCTCGGCCTTCTGTTCGGGCGTGGTGACTTTCTCCACCAATTCACTTTCAGGCGCCAGCACCATGAACGTAACGCCGAAGATGGTGTCGGCGCGGGTGGTGAAGATGGTAAAGCCCCCCTCATTCTCCCCCGAGGGGGAGTTTTGGTTTGCTTCGTTGGTATCGGAAGCTCCCCCTCGGGGGAGTTTGTAGGGGGCTATTTTAAACTCAATCTCCGTTCCTTCCGAGCGTCCTATCCAGTTGCGCTGAGTCTCCTTCAACGAGTCGGTCCACTCTACCGTGTCCAGACCGTCGAGCAACCGCTGTGCGTAAGCGCTCACACGCAGGCACCATTGCATCATCTTTTTCTGCACAACAGGGTATCCACCGCGCACCGAAACGCCGTCAACCACCTCGTCGTTAGCCAGCACCGTGCCAAGGCCCGCGCACCAGTTAACCATCGTCTCGCCGAGGTAAGCCATTCGCCAGTTCATCAGCGTGTGGCGCTTCTCCTTCTCCGTCATGGCGTTCCACTCCGTGTCCGTCAGCTTCAGTTCCTCCGAACAAGCGGCGTCGAGACCCTCGGTGCCGTGCTCAGAGAGATACTTCTCCAGCTCCTCAATCGGCCGCGCCTTCTGCTGCGTGTTGTCGTAGTAAGAGTTGAACATGCGGATGAACGCCCACTGCGTCCAGTGGTAGTATTTTGGGTCGCAGGTGCGCACCTCGCGGTCCCAGTCGAACGAGAAGCCGATCTTGTCCAGCTGCTCGCGGTAGTGGTTGATGTTCTCGTCGGTAGTCACGGCCGGGTGCTGTCCCGTCTGTATGGCGTACTGCTCGGCCGGCAGTCCGTAAGCGTCGTATCCCATAGGGTTGAGCACGTTAAAGCCCTTCAGTCGCTTGTAGCGTGCGTATATGTCAGAGGCGATGTATCCGAGCGGATGTCCCACGTGCAGGCCCGCTCCCGACGGGTACGGGAACATGTTGAGCACGTAGAACTTCTCCTTCTGCGTGTCCTCGGTAACGTGGTAGGTCTTCATCTCGGCCCACCTTTTCTGCCATCTCCTCTCAATCTCGTTGAAGTTGTATTCCATTGCTTCGTATTTTGTTTTTGTTTGAATGCTATTATCCAAGATGCAAAGATAATAAAAAGGTGAGAAAGTGAGAGGGTGAAAAGGTGAAAAAGTAGAAAAAGTGGGGAGGCGAGCCGTATTCTCACCTTCCCACTCTCTCACTTTCCCACTTTCAAATCATATTGCCGCGTTGACGCCGAACACGCCGAGGATGGCGGTGGCTATTGCAACGATTACTTTCAGTATGATAGAGATGTTCTGTTTGTCTTTGTTTCCCATTTTAGTAGATTTTTTGATTAAGAGTAATAGGCCGGATTAGGCAAATGGGCCGGATGAGCCTAATAAGGCAAATGGGCCGGATAAGGCAAATAAGGCGGATGGGCCGAATGAGCCAAATAAGCCTGATGAGCCATGACTGTTTCTTGATAGCGGCGGGGTTGGGCGGCGCCTGCCCTACCCTGCCAGCCTTGTTATCCTTTCACCTTTTCACCTTCTCACCTTCTCACCTTCTCACTTTCTCACCTTTTCACTTTCTCACCTTCTCACCTTTTCACCTTCTCACGCTGTTTCCTCGGTGTCGTCGAGTGCTGTGCCGACGGCGTTCTTGGGCAGCTCCTTTACCTTGCATCCGGTGAGGAGGGCGCGTACGCGGGTCTTGTCCTTCTCGATTTTCGTCTCGGGCTGGAACAGTACGTGCACTGACTTTACGTTGCCGTTGGCGGTGAAGTCCTGTGGCGTTGCGGCGGGCTTGGTTGACATGCCTATCTTGAACGTTCCGAGGCGGTTGAGCTTTACGCGGTGCGACATTTGCAGGTGCTTCTGCATTGTCTCGACGAGCTCGCTGAGCACGGCCACGATGTCGGCGCGCTTGACGGTGCAGTTGGCCTGCATTTCCTCGGCCAGGTCGTCTATGTCAACGGTGCCTGTGTGGACGGCGCGGGCGTACCATTCGCCGTTGTGGTTGGAGTTACTTCTGTTGTCTTGGTAGAGCTTATAAAATACTGCCATAATGATTGATGTTTTTAAGTTTGTTTGTTAATTGAAAATTGTTTGTTCTCTCTGCGAGTCTCGAATTTTTGAGTCTTTCTTAACTTTTAATTCTTAATTCTTAACTCTTAATTGTATCGACGCGTCTTACGTTTGCAAAGGTACGGCGAAAACGGCGGCCGCCAAAACTTATGCACGCTACATCGTACGCTATACTTAAGGAGTGGCGCTGCAGCGGGGCTTCTGGCTGTGTTAAACTAAAGTTAAACATTCGCCGGCCACCTTAGTTTATATTGTATTTTCAGTAATTTTGCGCTGCAAAGTAATTATTCTTTCTGCCTACATGAAGAAGAAGACCGCTATATTTATATTCTGCGCCTCGGTGTTGCTGGTGTTGCCCGGGTGGGTCAGTCTGTTGGCCGCGGGCGAGTATGGTCGGAGTCTTGTGATATTCGCGCTGTTTGTTTTCGGGTACATTGGGCTGATGAGGGTAGTGTACCGTCAGTGTGGAAAGTAACTCTTTGGTAATCAGTAAGTTATGTTTCGAGTGGTGATATGCCGCGTTTCGTCTTGCGAAATGGGGCATGTTGTGGGGTATTCGGTGGCTTGTTGTCGGGCAATAGGGCTGATGGGGCAAATAAGCCTAATAAGACTAATGGGCCTGATGAGGCAAATTAGCCTGATAGGCCAAATAAGACTAATTAGCCAAATAAGACTAATAGGCCTGATAGGGTGCCGCCAGCCCAATTATGAATTGTGAATTGTGAATTATGAATTAAATAATTAACTTGCTTTAACCGTATGTGTATCGTGTTGTGAACTTATTGTGCACTGATATGCCGTATCTTTGCCGTCGAATTGATTTTCAGGAACAACGAAGTATAACCTAACAATTACTTAAATGACAATGATTATTGAAATGAATTCAGGCATGAGACACACAACGGAGTATTCGGACACACTTACGAGAGAGCAGCGGCAGCGCGCCATGGAGCTTATGGCGAGCCAGTTTTGCGAGTTGCTGGGGCGCTCGCCGAGGGAGAACCTTTACTGGCAGGAGAGCGTTACCGACCTTATGGACCTGTCGCACGAGGTTTATCTGTCTGAGCGCCTTGTCGACAGCCACGGGCGCCCTTACGGCTTCAGGCGTATCGTGGAGCTGGCGTGCCAGGTGCTGCACGTCGTTACGCCGTGCAACCCTTACTCGATGGCCTTCAACGCGCGCAACCGCAAGGGCGTCAGGCAGACGTCGTTCTTCAGCCGCTACTGCTGGCTGATGTTCAAGAGCCATACGCCTAACCCTCTGCGGCAGATGGTCAAGAGAATGAATGAAGAGTGAGAAGGTGAGAAGGTGAGAGGGTGAGAAGGTGAGAAGGTGAGAAGGTGAAAGGGTGAAAAAGTGAAAGGGTGAAAAGGTGAAAAAGTGAAAAATTTTCTTCAGCTTTATTTTACTCTTTTACCCTTTTACCTTTCTACTTTTTCACCCTTTCACTTTTTCACCTTTTCACCTTTCATAGGGTTTTCCCTTGAAAGGGTAGGGTTTTCGCCTTGCGCAGGGGGAAAATAATGCATACCTTTGCCGGTGAGATAACAGTTAATACGACAACGCCATGAAACGGACTATACTCTATCTGGTGACAATGCTCACCGCAGTGATGACATCGCAGGCGATGACTTACACCCAGGCGCAGCGCGAGGCGCTGTTCCTCACCGACAAGATGGCTTATGAGCTGGGACTTACCGAGAGCCAGTATGACGCAGTATATGAAATAAACTTCGACTATCTTGTGTCGCTGTCGACCCAGGCCGACCTGTACGACACGGGTTGGTACAGGCGCAACCTTGACCTGGGCTACGTGCTCACAGCGGCGCAGTACGGCCGGTACTGCACGATTGAGTACTTCTACCGTCCGGTATATTGGAGCTCGGGCTTCCGTTACCGCATATACTCGCGCTACGCCGACCGCTCCAGGCTGTACTACGGCCGCCCGAAGGTGTACGCTACGTACCGTGGCGGGCACAGCTGGCGGAGCAACGGGGGCAAGAGTTGGTATAAGGGCCGCACGTATTCAAGCGGCGGAAAGATGAAGGTGGTTAACAGGGTGAACGTCAGCACAGGCTCGCGCAACCATTCCAAGAAGACCTCGCACGCCGTGAAGGCCACGCCCGCCAGACCGTCGGGGCACGCCGTTAAGCCTTCAACGGCCAAGCGCACCACTAAGGCAAACAAGCGCAATGGAAATTTTAAAGGTAAAAAAAGTGAAAAGGTGAAAAGATGAAAGGATAACGTGGATATTTGTAGTTGTAATGTTTTAGTTTTTATTTTGGTTTTTACGGGGCCCTATCGCTGACGCATACGGGCCCCGTACTGTTTTTCATATCGCGTTAAATCGAAACGAATATTTTTTTATGCCCACGTTTTTTGGTAACTTTGCACGAAGTTTTATTAAGCAGGCAAGCAGACGAGTTGACGGACAGACAAGTCAACGAGCAGACAAGGAGATTTGCGTCTTTTGTCAACTCGTTGTTCGTTAGCTTGTCGACTGAAAAGGAAATCTCCTTGTCAGCTTGTTTGCTCGTCACTTGTCAATTAAAAAAGAATTATGGCCAAAAAAGACAATGAGCTTACTCCGATGATGAAGCAGTTTTTCTCGTTCAAGGCGCAACACCCTGACGCAATGCTGCTGTTCAGGTGCGGCGACTTCTACGAGACTTACCTGCAAGACGCCGTCGACGCCAGCCGCATACTCGGCATTACGCTGACGCGGCGCAGCAACGGCGGACAGCAGAACGGCGCGCCTACGGAGATGGCCGGCTTCCCTCACCACGCGCTCGACACCTACCTGCCAAAGCTGGTAAGGGCAGGGCGGCGAGTGGCCATCTGCGACCAGCTGGAGGACCCCAAGCTGACCAGGAAGCTCGTCAAGCGCGGCATTACCGAACTGGTGACGCCGGGCGTGGCCATGACCGACAATGTGCTCAACTACAAGGAAAACAACTTCCTGGCCGCCGTCAACTTCGGCAAGGCGGCCTGCGGAGTGGCTTTCCTCGACATATCCACGGGCGAGTTCCTCACCGGCGAGGGCTCTTACGACTACGTTGAGAAGCTGCTCGTCAATTTCTCGCCCAAGGAGGTGCTCTTCGAGAGGGGCAAGCGCGACGTGTTCGAGCGGTATTTCGGCAACAAGTACTTCACCTTCGAGCTTGACGACTGGGTGTTCACCGAGCAGGCCGCCGAGCAGAAACTGCTCAAGCACTTCGGCGTGAAGTCGCTAAAAGGATTCGGCGTAAACCATCTCAGGAGCGGCATTGTGGCCTCGGGGGCCATACTGCAGTACCTCGAGATGACACAGCACACGCACATCGGACACATCACCTCGCTCGCACGCATAGAGGAGGAGCGCTACGTAAGGCTTGACAAGTTCACAATACGCTCGCTCGAGCTGCTGCACCCGATGCAGGACGACGGCTCGTCGCTGCTCGACGTTGTCGACAACACCGTCACCCCGATGGGCGCCCGAATGCTGAAAAGATGGCTCGTGTTCCCGCTGCGCGACGCCAAGGCCATATCCGACCGCCTCGACATCGTTGACACGTTCTTCCGCCATCCCGACTTCCGTGAGCTCGTAGACCAGTGCTTCCGCCGTGTGGGCGACCTTGAGCGTATCATATCCAAGGTGGCAGTGGGCCGCGTGTCGCCGCGCGAGGTGGTGCAGCTGAAGACTGCCCTGCAGGCTATCGTGCCGGTGAAGGACGCATGCATGACGGCAGGCGACGAAGGGCTGCGCCGCATCGGCGAGAACATCAGCCTGTGCGAGAGCCTGCGCGACCGCATTGCCCGCGAGATAAACGAGGACTCGCCGCAGCTGGTAAGCAAGGGTGGGGTAATAAGGGACGGCGTCAACGCCGAGCTTGACGAGCTGCGCCGGATATCCACCGGCGGAAAGGAATACCTGCTGAAGATACAGGAACGCGAGAGCGAAGCCACCGGCATAGCCTCGCTCAAGATAGGATACAACAACGTGTTCGGCTATTACCTCGAGGTAAGGAACATATACAAGGACAAGGTGCCGCAGGACTGGGTGCGCAAGCAGACGCTCGCGCAGGCCGAGCGGTACATCACCCAGGAGCTGAAGGAATACGAGGAGAAAATCCTCGGCGCCGAGGACAAGATACTGGCGCTCGAGGCAAGGCTCTTCAACGAGCTCGTGATAGCCATGCAGGAATACATACCCGCCATACAGACCGACGCCTCGCTCATAGCCAAGATAGACTGTCTGCTCTCGTTTGCCAAGGCGGCCGAGCAGCACCGCTATATCCGTCCGCAGATAGAGGCCGACGAGATTGTGCTCGACATCAAGCAGGGCCGCCATCCCGTTATCGAGACACAGCTGCCCGTGGGCGAGACATACGTGCCCAATGACGTCTACCTGGACGACCGGCGGCAGCAGATAATGATGATAACCGGTCCCAACATGGCCGGTAAGTCGGCTCTGCTGCGCCAGACGGCGCTCATCGTGCTGATGGCCCAGACGGGATGTTTCGTGCCCGCAGAGAGCGCCAAAATAGGCTTGGTGGACAAGATATTCACCCGTGTCGGCGCGTCGGACAACATCTCGCTGGGCGAATCTACGTTCATGGTCGAGATGACCGAGGCCTCGAATATCCTCAATAACGTCACCCCGCGCTCTCTCGTTCTCTTCGACGAACTCGGCCGAGGCACGTCAACCTACGACGGCATAAGCATAGCGTGGGCAATAGTTGAGTACCTGCACGAACGGCCCAAGGCGGCAGCGCGCACGCTCTTCGCCACGCATTACCACGAGCTTAACGAGATGGAAAAGCACTTCCAGCGCATCAAGAACTACAACGTAAGCGTGAAGGAGGTTGACAACAAGGTGATATTCCTGCGCAAGCTGGAGCGTGGCGGGTCGGAACATTCGTTCGGTATCCACGTGGCGCAGATAGCCGGAATGCCCAAGAGCATAGTGCGCCGCGCAGAGGCGATACTCAAGCAGCTCGAGGCCGACAACGCTCAGGTAGGTTCGGTGGGCAAGCCCGTGCATGCTGAGAGGATAACGCCCGGCGGCGACGGCATGCAGCTGAGCTTCTTCCAGCTTGACGACCCCGTGCTGAGCCAGGTGCGCGACGAGATTCTCGGCCTTGACATCAACAACCTTACGCCGGTCGAGGCACTCAACAAGCTCAACGAAATAAAGAAAATTGTCACTGGCAAGTAATCCTATCAGGCAATCAGGCTAATCAGGCCTATTGGGCCCAATTATCCTGATAGGCCTAATAAGCCTAATAGTTTATGAAATAACAAATGTTCAATAAAACAACATGATCAGGCCGGTTGAAACTAAGGACATACCGCAAATCACGGAGATTTACAACCGTTACATACTCAACGGGGTTGAGAGCTTTGAAACAGAGGCTCTTACCGAAGAGCGGATGGGCGGCCGCATAGCGGGTATATATCCTGATTTTCCATATTACGTGGCCGAGGAAGAGGGTAGGGTAGTCGGCTTCTGCTACGCCCATCCGTGGAAAGAGCGCGCCGCTTACGCCAACACTCTCGAGACTACAATCTACCTCCGTCACGGCGCAACGCGCCAAGGCACGGGCACGGCGCTGATGGAAAAGCTCGTTGACGAGTGCCGCCGTCGCGGCTTCAAGGCGCTGATAGCCTGCATAACGGGCGAGAACGAGGCCAGCATAGCGTTCCACCGCAGGCTCGGGTTCGAGCAGGTGTCGCTGTTCCGTAGTGTCGGTTATAAGCACGGACGCTGGCTCGACGTGGTTGACATGGAGCTTTTGCTGTGTTAGTTGCAGAAGTTCCGGCAGGGTAGGGAGCCTTAGTTGATTGCCGTGCGGCGCCCTGCAACGGTTGTATAAGTTTACAGACAACCTTTCTTCCGTGCCCTTCGTTTCAGTTCGTCAATGCGTTTCTGGTAAGTTCTCATGAGCGATTTGCCCGAGTTTATTACCCTCAGGTCCATTGATGTCGAACCGTCCACCATGTCGGGAGCTATCCTGTGCGCGGCATTCTTTCCCGCTTCGTGCGCCGCTTTGCCGCCGGTGCTTTTGGCTTCCTTGGCCAGTTTATTCTCGTATCTTGATATTTCGGACAATATTTGGGCGCAGCTTGAGCCTCCTCCCGACCCGCTTCCGATGTCGCCGGCGCCCATCGAGCCACCGCCTCCGCCCGACGAGCCGTGCTTTATCGTCTCTACCGTGGTGTAGGCCGTCGTCGCCACGCCAACCACTACCGCGGCAACTTCGAGCGCCGAGCCTATTCTGTTCCACCTGCGCTGGTTCCTGTCCTTCTTCGCCTGTTTCAGGTTGGCGGCTATCTCGGTGTTTTCAGGTTCGAGCTTGTGCGCCACTTTCAGCCTGTTCATTCCCTCTTTGTAGTCCTCGGCCTCGATGTCCATTATGCCGATGTTGTTGTGCGCCATGGCAAAGTCGGGGCAGGCGAGCAGTATCTGGTTGTACAGACTGGTCACCTCGTGCCTCGGAGCGTTGCTCTCGTCCATCTTGACAGCCTTGAGGAAGGCTTTTTCGACAATGCTGTCGGTCAGTTCGCCGTTGGTGTCTACCAGTCCGCTTTCATAGTTGATGTAGGCTATCGCCTTGCCGTCTACGAACTCGTCAATGCCGTCAAGGCACGGGGGCAGCACCATCATGCCCGACGTGCGGTACAGTCCTATCCTGCCGCCCGTGTCGGCCACTATCATCGAGGCGCCGTCGTCGTAAGTTATGATGTCGTATTTTGTCGGGATTATTATGCGTCCGAAGGCGTCGGCCACGCCCCATTTGCCGTTCTGGGCTATCATCAGAAGGTTGTCGTCTTCAGGCACGATGTCGTCATATATCGGCGAGAGCACGCAACTGCCGTCGTCGGCATAGGCGCTTTTCAGTCCGTTCTCGTCCTTCACGGTTATCTTTCTCGTCTCGCCGTTGCCGCCGCCGTTGATTTTCGCGTCGGCCTCGGCAGCCGCCTTTGTTGTTATGTCGAGCGTCCTGGCGTATTTGCCCGCCGCGTAGTCCTTGGCCGCCTGCTCCTTAGCCTCGCGGTAGGGCTTGTTAGAGAACGGCACGCTCGTCATCGCCTCCTCGAGCGGAAACTTGCACGGCACTACCAGTTCGCCGTTAAGGTTTATCGCGCCGAACTTGCCGTCCTGCTTCACCGTGGCGAGCTTGTTGTCGCGGAAGTTCTCGGCGTATTCGTATATCGGCTTTATCACGAACGCCCCGTTCTTGTCAATGAAGCCGTACTTGCCGTTTATCTTCACGGCGGCAAGGCCAAGGCTGAAGCCGTCAAGATTCTTCATGCTCTCGAATTTGGGCTCGATGACGAACCTGTTGAGCGTGTCTATATAGCCCACCTTGCCGTGCAGCTGCACGGCGGCAAGCCCCTCAGAGAATTCCTTTGCCACGTCCTCGTATTGCGGCGAGATAACCCATTCATCCTCGTATCCGTGGGTAAGCAGTTCGTTCTTCGAGCCGCCGCCTATGCCCAGAGTGCCGAACGATACGCGTTTGGCGCGCTGGAACCACAGGGTACGGCCGCTTTCCTCTTTGTTGACATATCCCCATAGGCCTGTCTCAGAGTCTTTCTTGGCCACGGTAAACTTGTCGTCGGCGCTCACGTGGGCGGCGGCGATGATGAAGAATACAAGTAGTAACGTTCTCATTGTTGTTTGTTTTTGCAGTAGAATCAGGCCGGGCCGCGGCCATTTGTCACACTGCAAATATAGTGAAAAGTGAGCGCAATGGCAAGAAAAAAACAAAGTTTTTTAACTTGACATTGCCGAACCGCCTCCTGTATTCGTGAAACAAATATAGCGAAAAAAACGTAAAACCACCATCCACGCGCTGCCTTATTTTCCCGTCTGTAAACACACTGGTTACACAACGGGCGGCATTACATGCCGTTGCGGCTTCTGAAGCGCTGTGGATGGTGGTTTCGGTCGGCCTTGCGGCCTGTAGGTTGCATGCCTGTATGCGGTTGGATTATCTCTCAGCCCCGAGCCGTCTCATCAGCGGACGGTTGAACATGCAGAGCAGGCCGACGATGACGAACGGAATGCTGAGCAGCTGGCCCATGTTAAGCAGCATGTCGGCCTCGAACGACTCCTGAATGTCCTTTGTGAACTCGATGAAGAAGCGGGCGGTGAAGATAAGCGTTATGCACAGTCCGAAGAAGAATCCCGTGCCCACGCGCTCGGGCCGTTTGCGGTATATGTACCATCCGATGAAGAAGAAAACGGCGTAGGCGATGGCCTCGTAGAGCTGTCCCGGATGGCGCGGATACATGTCCACGCGCTCGAAGATGAACGCCCAGGGCACGTCGGTTACCTTGCCTATTATCTCGGAGTTCATAAGGTTGCCCAGTCGTATGAGGCACGCCGTGGTGGGAGTGGCTATCGCCACGTTGTCAAGCACGCGCCAGAGGTTGATCTTCGTGTGGCGCACGTACAGCCAGAGGGCGATGGTGAGTCCGATGGTGCCGCCGTGGCTGGCCAGTCCCTCGTAGCCGGTGAACTTCCACGAGCCGTCGGCCATGAAGTGTATCGGCAGGAACATCTCCACCACGTGGCGCCATGACGACAGGAAGTAGTCGGGCTCGTAGAACAGGCAGTGGCCCAGGCGCGAGCCTATCAGTATGCCGACGAAGCAGTAGATGAAGAGCGGGTCGAACAGCTCGGGCTTTATCTTCTGCTCCTTGTACAGGCGCTTGACGATGAGGTATGCCGCCAGCAGGCCCAGCAGCCAGCACAGCGAGTACCAGCGGAACGAGAAGCTCCCTATGCTGAACGCCACGAGGTCGGGGTTCCAGAGGATGGATAGTAATTGGTTCATATTTTTTAGGAGTTAAGGAGTTAAGAAGTTAAGGAGTTAAGACGTATGCTTTGTTTTTTCAGGAGTTAAGGAGTTAGGAAGTTAAGGAGTTAAGACGTATGCTTTGTTTTTTTAGGAGTTTAGAAACTAAGGGTATTGTCTTAACTCCTTAACTTCCTAACTCCTTAACTCCTAAAACAAAAACTCCTAAAAACAAAATTTACACATTAAACCTGAAGTGCATGATATCTCCGTCCTGCACTACGTAGTCCTTGCCTTCTATTCCTAATTTGCCGGCCTCGCGCACGGCGGCCTCAGAGCCGTACTTGATGTAGTCGTCGTACTTGATTACCTCGGCGCGGATAAAGCCCTTCTCGAAGTCGGAGTGGATAACGCCGGCGCACTGCGGAGCCTTCCAGCCCCTCTTGTACGTCCACGCCTTCACCTCCATCTCGCCGGCGGTGATGAACGTCTGCAGGTCGAGCAGCGAGTAAGCCTTTTTGATAAGGCGGTTCACTCCGCTCTCCTCCAGGCCCAGTTCGTCGAGGAACATCCGCTTGTCCTCGTAGCTCTCGAAGCCAGCGATGTCCTCCTCTGTCTTGGCTGCTATTACCAGCACCTCGGCGCCTTCCTCCTTGGCAATCTCCTCTACGCGGCGGCTGTAGTCGTTGCCGTCCTTTGCCGACGCCTCGTCGACGTTGCAAACGTACAATACGGGCTTGGCCGTGAGCAGGAAGAGGTTGCGCGCGGCCTGCTGCTCCTCCTTCGACTCGAACTCTACTATGCGGGCGTTCTTGCCCTGTTCGAGCGCCTCCTTGTACGCTTCCAGTACCGTTACCTCCACCTTTGCGTCCTTGTTGCCCGCGGCGGCCACTTTCTGCTGCTTAGACAGACGGCCCTCGATGGTCTCGAGGTCTTTCAGTTGCAGCTCGGTGTCGATAATCTCCTTGTCGCGTATCGGGTCTATGGTGCCGTCAACGTGGGTTATGTTTTCGTCGTCAAAGCAGCGCAGCACGTGAATGATGGCGTCGGTCTCGCGTATGTTTCCGAGGAACTTGTTGCCCAGTCCCTCGCCCTTCGAGGCGCCCTTCACCAGTCCGGCTATGTCGACAATCTCGCACGTAGCGGGCACAATGCGTCCCGGATGTACAATCTCGGCCAGCTTAGTAAGCCGCTCGTCGGGCACGGTAATCATGCCCACGTTAGGCTCTATGGTGCAGAAAGGAAAGTTGGCGGCCTGCGCCTTCGCGCTCGACACGCAGTTGAAAAGCGTGGACTTGCCCACGTTAGGCAATCCCACAATACCACATTTTAATGACATATCTTTGTATAAACGTTTATATCTTCGGGTGCAAAGGTACAAAATAATTCATAATAAGCAAATAAATTATTATAACATACCCACCCTCAACCTCCCCGAGAGAAAGAGCTTAGTTTGCCTTGCCGGTTTTAGTCAATGGCGCATACGGCTTATTGGGCTTATTAGCCTTATTAGTCTTATTAGTCTTATTAGGCCCACAACCAAATACCCAAAAACCCTATAACAATAAAATGCCGCAAATCACGATGCGGTTTGCGGCATTCCGGCGTGTCGTCCGCGGCCTTTCGTCATGCCATTTGCGGCCTTCCGCTGTGGCGCCTTTTCTGCCTGAATGCATGACAATGGTTATCTATGAAATAGCGAAAGTATAAAATCTATTGTCTTAACTCCTGAAATAAAGCATTTGGCTTTAACTTCTAGCGACCGATAGGGAGCGATAACTCCTTTAACTCCTTTAACTCCTAAAAAACTTCTTTAACTACCAAATAAAAATATGTTAAACCGACATTACTTTTTCGCACTTTGTCCGTCATATATGCAAATAACGTAATCTTTTTAACAATAACGCATATTTTTATGGACAAGAAAACATTGGCGATTGCGGCTCTGGCCATGGGACTGGGGACGCAGTCAGTTATGGCGCAGTATCCTCAGCTGACGCCTGAGGGCAAGGCCAAGATTGACTCGCTCACCAAGGTCTGGACGGCACATTCTGACTCGGCGTGGGCAGTAGCATTACCCATAGTTAAGAAAGAGGCCATGGAGAACGGCCGCCCCTACGTGCCATGGGCGTTCCGTCCGTATGACCTCAAGCAGGCAAAGATACCCGCATTCCCCGGTGCTGAGGGCGGCGGCATGTACACACAGGGCGGACGCGGCGGCAAGGTGCTCGTCGTTACCAACCTTAACGACTCGGGCCCCGGCTCGTTCCGTTGGGCTTGCGAGCAGGGCGGTGCCCGCATAATCGTGTTCAACGTTTCAGGAATAATCAAGCTCGAGACGCCTATCATCCTGCGCGCTCCCTACGTCACGATAGCGGGACAGACAGCCCCGGGCGACGGTATCTGTATAGCAGGACAGTCGTTCCAGGTCAACACCCACGACGTCATCGTGCGCCACATGCGCTTCCGCCGCGGCGCCACCAACGTATGGTACCGTGAGGACTCCTTCGGCGGCAACCCCGTGGGCAACATCATGATTGACCACTGCTCGTGCGAGTGGGGACTCGACGAGAACATCTCCTTCTACCGCCACATGTACAGCATGAACGACGGCAAGCCCTCAAGAAAAGACCCGACGGTTAACGTTACCATCCAGAACACCATCTCGGCAAAAGGTCTTGACACATACAACCACGCCTTCGGCTCTACCATTGGCGGCGAGAACACCACCTTCATGCGCAACCTCTGGGCCGACAACACCGGACGTAACCCGTCAATCGGATGGGGCGGAGTGTTCAACTTCGTGAACAACGTAATCTACAACTGGGTTCACCGCACGGCCGACGGCGGTGAGTACTCTACGATGAGCAACTTCATCAACAACTACTACAAGCCCGGACCGCTCACACCGAAAGACTCGCCCGTGGGCTACCGTATCATCAAGGCCGAAAGCCGCAGCAAAAAGCTCTTCCCGTGGCCGCAATACGGCCGCGTGTTCGCCATCGGCAACATCGTTGAAGGCAACGAGCGCGTGACCAAGGACAACTGGGACGGCGGAATACAGGTATCCGACATCGGCGACGGCACACAGATACCCGAAGACGTAAAGGCACTCATGAAATCCGACGAGCCATTCGAAATGGCACACATGACCATCCTGCCGTCTGACAAGACATTCGACTACGTGCTCGAGAACGTGGGCGCGACACTGCCTACACGTGACATCGTCGACCAGCGTATCATCGAGGAGGTACGCACCGGCAAGGCATACTACGTAGACAAGCTGCCCAAGGACAACCCCTACGGCGACCACTGGGGCATGAGCGAGAAGTCAATGAACAAAGACGGCACCTTCAAGTACCGCCGTCTGCCCAAGGACTCTTACAAGCTCGGTATCATCACCGACCCGCGCCAGATGGGCGGATATCCCGAATACAAGGGTGAACCGCGCGTTGACACCGACGGCGACGGCATGCCCGACGACTGGGAGATTGCCGCTGGCCTGAACCCCAACGACCCCTCTGACGCCAACGGTGACTGCACCGGCGACGGATACACCAACATCGAGAAGTACATCAACGGCATAAGCACCAAGGTGAAGGTTGACTGGACCGACCTGAAGAACAACTACGACACCCTGGCAGGCAAGACGTCGCTGTACTGATAAAACGACAATTATCTGCTTAAAGCCGTGCCCGGCGGAGGTTACATCCTCTACCGGGCACGGCCTTTTTCATAGTAGTCCATCACGTGCGGCGGCGCGAAATAACCACATGAAACGACACCGATTGTCGTTTTTATTTACTATATTTGCGAAATCTAATATTGCTAACACCAACACCATGAAAAGAATATTGGGACTCGACCTCGGACCTAACAGTATAGGTTGGGCATTGGTCAACGAAAGAGAGAATGAAGCAGAACATTCATCTATTGTGAAACTTGGTTCACGTATTATAAATTTCGACGGTTTTGTCAGCACTAAAACTGGTAAGGAAAGCAAGACTCCTTTGGATGATTTTAAACAAGGCAAAGGGATTTCATCTTGCGCCGGACGTACACTGAAGCGCACCATGCGTCGTAATCTGCAACGCTACAAGCTGCGCCGTGACAGTCTTGTCGGTATTCTGAAATCCAACGGACTTATTTCCAACGATGCTGTACTGGCCGAGTGCGGCAACCGTACCACTTTCGAGACTTACCGGCTTAGGGCGAGTGCGGCCACGGAGGAGATAACATTAGAGGAACTGGCGCGCGTGCTACTCATGATAAATAAGAAGCGTGGCTATAAGAGCAGCCGAAAGGCTAAGCAGAAAGACGAGGACGGCCACCTGATAGATGGCATGGAGGTGGCACGCAGGTTGTATGACGACGGCCTTACGCCTGGACAATACACCTTGTCGCTAATGGAGAAAGGCAACAGACATATACCCGACTTCTATCGTTCCGACCTTCAGGCGGAGCTTAACAAAGTGTGGGATTGTCAGCGGAGATTCTATCCCGACATTCTTACTGATGAGTTAAAAGACGCCATACAGGGTAAGAACAAGAGCCAGACGTGGGCCGTATGCTCGACACCGTTCGGCATAAAGGGCATGAAGCGCAATACAAAAGGCGAACAGATGAGGAAAGAGAACTACAGATGGCGCGTGGAGGCGCTGACAGACAAGCTCGACCTTGAACGACTGGCAGTGGTGCTACAGGAAATCAACGGCCAGCTGAAAAACTCGAGCGGATATCTCGGCGCGATAAGTGACCGCAGTAAGGAGCTGTACTTCAACCACCAGACCGTAGGCCAGCACCTTATGGCCGAACTTGATCGCAATCCTAATTACAGCTTGAAGAACAAGGTGTATTACCGGCAGGATTATCTTGACGAGTTTGAACGGATATGGGAGACGCAGGCCAAGTACCATAAGGAGCTGACGCCTGAACTGAAGCACGAAATACGCGACGTTGTGATATTCTACCAACGACCGCTAAAGTCGCAAAAAGGACTGATAAGCCACTGTGAGTTTGAGAGTCGTGAGATAGAGATTGAAGTGGATGGCCATAAGAAAAAGATTACCGCTGGTCTGCGCGTGTGTCCCAAATCGTCACCGCTGTACCAGGAATTCAGGATATGGCAGATGATAAACAATGTTCAGGTATCAGGTCCGATAGAACCAGAAAACCAGCCCGACTTGTTCGGCGCCACGGCTAAGTACAGGAAGGGTAAACGTTTCCTGACACAGGAGGAGAAAGAGACGCTTGCATCTGAGCTTACCTTCAGGGACAAGATGACGAAGAAAGAGATATTAAAGCTGTTGTTTGATAATCCGAAGGAGCTTGATCTTAACTATAAGGAGATAAAGGGCAATACTACGATGGCAGCCTTGATGAAGGTATGCCTCGGAATAGTTGACATGAGCGGGCACGGAGAGTATGACGTATCGAAGATTTCTGTTTCTGATGCCATAGGCGTGATAGTATCGGTGTTCAATGCATTGGGATTCAGCTCGGCCTTTCTCGACTTTGACTCGTCACTTGACGGTAAGGATTTTGCTGCCCAGTCGGCTTACAGATTGTGGCATCTGTTGTATTCATTTGAGGGTGACAAGTTGAAGACTGGCAATGAACGGTTGGTGGCTAAGATACAAGAGTTGTACGGCTTCGATAAGGACAGCGCCGCCATGATAGCCGGTATCACGTTTGAGCCTGACTATGGCAACCTGAGTGCCAAAGCGATGCGCAAGATACTGCCTTATATGAAAGATGGAGTGGAGTATAGCGAGGCGTGCCGCATGGCCGGATACCGCCATTCAAAACGTTCGCTGACAAAGGAAGAGATAGAGACCAAGCAGCTGAAAGACCATCTTGACCTGTTGCCGCGTAACAGCTTGCGTAATCCTGTCGTTGAGAAAATCCTCAACCAGATGATTAACGTTGTCAACGCCGCTATCTGTGAATACGGACGCCCTGACGAGATACGCATAGAAATGGCGCGTGAGCTAAAGAAGAGCACATCCGAGCGCGAAGAGATGGTTAAGGCCATAAGCCGCGCCACGGCCGACAACGAGAAATATCGCAAGATGTTGCAGGAAGAATTCGGTATGGCCAATGTAAGCCGCAACGACATAATACGTTATCGCTTGTACATGGAACTAAAGGAGAATGGTTTCAGAACGCTTTATTCAGGCACTTACATACCACGTGAGAAACTTTTCAGCAAGGAATTCGACATCGAGCACATCATACCTCAGGCAAAACTGTTTGACGACTCGTTTGCCAACAAGACTCTTGAGGCGCGAAATGTAAATCTGGAGAAAAGCAATATGACCGCTTACGACTATGTAAAGGGTAAATATGACGCTGCCGGACTTGAGCAATACGAACAGCGAGTGGAGGCGCTTTACGCCAAGGGAGCTATCAGCAAGACAAAACGCAATCGTCTGCTAACAGTCGAGGCCGACATACCCGATGGCTTCATCAATCGTGACCTGAACGATACTCAGTACATAGCCCGTAAAGCGCGGGAGATACTTGAAGAAGTGGTAAGAACGGTAACACCCACTACGGGTTCGGTAACCGACCGCCTGCGCGACGACTGGCAACTTGTTGACGTCATGAAGGAGCTTAACTGGGATAAGTACGACAGGCTCGGGCTGACTGAGATAGTCGAGGACAAAGATGGCCGGCGTATACGCCGCATAAAAGACTGGACGAAACGTAACGATCACCGCCACCACGCTATGGACGCGCTGACTATAGCATTTACCAAGCCGGCCTACATCCAATACCTAAACAATCTTAACGCTCGCAGCGACCGTAGCGGCAGCATATATGCAATAGAAAGAAAAGAGCTTTATCGCGACCGTGGCGGCAAACTGAGGTTTATGCCTCCTATGCCGCTCGACGAATTACGCCGTGAGGCCAGGCGGCAGCTTGAGGCTGTGCTCGTGTCAATCAAGGCTAAAAACAAGGTAGTGACGCGCAATATTAACGTCACGAATGCAAAAGGTGGCGGTCACAGGAAGGTGCAGCTTACGCCGCGTGGGCAGCTGCACAACGAAACCATCTACGGCAGTATAAGGCGCTATGCCACAAAGGAGGAAAAGGTTAATGCTTCGTTCACTGAGGATAAGATAATGACCGTGGCCGACAAGCGTTATCGTGAGGCCCTGTTAGAAAGGCTGAGGCTGTGCTACGGAGACCCAAAGAAGGCGTTTACAGGCAGGAACAGTCTTGATAAGAATCCATTGTTTGTTGGCCGTATGCACACGGAAAAGGTACCTACGAAGGTAAAAACAGTGACACTTGAAACAATATTCACCCAACGCAAAGAGGTGAACAAGGATTTGAAGGTGGACAAGGTGATAGACACGAGGGTGCGCAAGATACTTGAGGAGCGGTTGCGTCAGTATGGAGGTGACGCCCAGGCAGCATTCTCCAATCTTGACGAAAACCCGATATGGCTTAACAAGGAAAAGGGCATTAGTATAAAGCGCGTAACGATAACTGGCGTGAACAATGCCGTGGCACTGCACGACAAACGCGACAATCTTGGTCGTTTGATACTTGACGGAAATGGCAACAAACAACCTTCCGACTATGTAAGCACGAGCAATAACCACCATGTAGCCATCTTCCGCGATGCTGAAGGCAACCTGCAGGAACATGTCGTGTCGTTTTATGAGGCCACGGCGCGCGCAATACAACATCTGCCTGTAATAGACCGTGATTATAACAAGGCTGTCGGTTGGCAGTTTCTGTTCACGATGAAGCAGAATGAGTATTTTGTTTTTCCAAACGCCGAGACAGGTTTTGACCCAAAGGAAATCGACCTGCTTGACCCGAAAAACTATGCTGCGATAAGCCCGAATCTGTTTAGGGTGCAGAAAGTATCAAAAAAGAATTATATGTTTAGGCACCATATGGAAACAACAGTTGAGGAGAAAAAAGAACTACAAGGTTTTACTTGGAAAAATATACGTTCTTTGGGTGGGATAGATAAACTTGTTAAAGTCCGTGTAAACCATCTTGGACAAATTGTTTCGGTAGGAGAATATTAATTGTAAATAATCTAAGACCATGATAAAACGAACACTGTGTTTCACCAACCCGGCCTATCTTTCGTTGAAAGACAGACAGCTGGTTATACGCCTGCCGGAGGTGGAGAAAAGCGACATGCCGGAAGAGTTGAAGAAAGAAGCGGTGAGGACTGTTCCTGTCGAGGACATAGGCGTTGTGGTGCTTGACAATAAGCAGATAACTTTGACGGAAGGGTTGCTCGAGGCGCTTCTCGAAAATAACTGTTCGGTAATAACGTGCGACAGCCGCAGTATGCCCGTAGGCCTTATGCTCCCGCTTTGCGGTAACACTTTACAGAGCGAGCGTTTCCGTGACCAGCTTGACGCGTCGCTGCCGCTGAAAAAGCAGCTCTGGCAGCAGACAGTCAAGGCGAAAATAGATAACCAGGCAGCGGTTCTTGCACAATGCGCAGGGGCGGAGACGGGGTGTATGCGCCGTTGGTCGGCCGATGTGCGCAGCGGCGATACAGACAATCTTGAAGGCCGTGCGGCGGCGTATTACTGGAAAAATCTTTTTGACGGCATACCTGGCCTTGACGGCTTCACCCGTGACCGCCAGGGCATTCCGCCCAACAATCTCCTTAACTATGGTTATGCCATCTTGCGTGCCGTAATAGCCCGCTCGCTCGTGTCGAGCGGACTGTTGCCCACGCTTGGCATTCACCACCATAACCGTTATAATGCTTACTGCCTGGCAGACGACATAATGGAACCATACCGTCCGTATGTGGACGAGCTCGTGTATGGAATAGCCGCTGAGTACGGCATAGACATACCTGAAGATATTACGAAAGACCTGAAAATGCGGCTGCTCGGCATACCCGTCATTGATGTTAGGATAGGTGGCAAGCGCAGTCCGTTGATGGTGGCGGCAACACAGACTACGGCGTCGCTCTATAAATGCTTTAACGGAGAGGCCCGCCGAATAGCCTACCCAGAGATGTGAAATAAACAAAATTGAATATGTCAGACCGTTTCAGCGAATACAGGATTATGTGGATACTTGTTTTCTTCGACCTTCCTACCGAGACAAAGAGGGACAAGCAGGCCTATGCCTTGTTCCGCAAGAACCTGCAACGCGACGGTTTCACGATGTTCCAGTTCTCTATTTATGTCCGTCATTGTGCCAGCATGGAGAATGCCCAAGTGCACATCAAGCGTGTTAAGTCGTTCCTTCCCAAGTACGGACATGTAGGTGTACTTTGTATCACCGACAAGCAGTTCGGCGCCATAGAGCTGTTTTATGGCAAGAAACCGGTAGAGCCTAATGCTCCTGGTCAACAACTTGAATTATTCTGACATTTATGTTTATTTAACAATGTTCTTCTGTTTGTCGCGCTCAGTTCATGGTCTTTGGTGGTATTCTAAATAGTTTCGACATATTCTCTTGAAACGTCAAATCCGGCTCAATAGCCGGATTTGACGTTTAGACAACCATCTTTTTATATTTTCTAATTTATCTTATATCTCACTGATTATAAGTGTTTTACCGTAATCGTGATGTTTGTCTTAGCGCAAAGATAAGAATTTTAAAGCAAATCACAACCTCAGTCTGTTAATGATCTTGGCGTTGATTGATGTTTGTCTTAGCGCAAAGATAAGAATTTTAAAGCAAATCACAACTCGTCCTGAGTTTATATGTTCTCAGAATAGGATGTTTGTCTTAGCGCAAAGATAAGAATTTTAAAGCAAATCACAACTTGGGCATATCTGTAGGCAACTCTTATACTGATGTTTGTCTTAGCGCAAAGATAAGAATTTTAAAGCAAATCACAACACATATCCTGCACGGTATTTTGCCAATCCGATGTTTGTCTTAGCGCAAAGATAAGAATTTTAAAGCAAATCACAACTAATTGGCGTTATACGGATTACATAAGGGTGATGTTTGTCTTAGCGCAAAGATAAGAATTTTAAAGCAAATCACAACAATGAGAGAGTTAAGAAACATATTACAACGATGTTTGTCTTAGCGCAAAGATAAGAATTTTAAAGCAAATCACAACAAGGTATAATCATTTATGGCATAAGCATTTGATGTTTGTCTTAGCGCAAAGATAAGAATTTTAAAGCAAATCACAACACTCACTTTCTTTTGTCCTTTTATCCTTAGATGTTTGTCTTAGCGCAAAGATAAGAATTTTAAAGCAAATCACAACTTTTTTAAATTTCATATTGCAAAGATAGGGGATGTTTGTCTTAGCGCAAAGATAAGAATTTTAAAGCAAATCACAACACATTTACGCCCGCTTCATTTAACATCCCAGATGTTTGTCTTAGCGCAAAGATAAGAATTTTAAAGCAAATCACAACATTAACATAGTTAATTTTCAAAAGTTGTTCGATGTTTGTCTTAGCGCAAAGATAAGAATTTTAAAGCAAATCACAACAACGCAATCTACAAAAATGCTTATGCAATAGATGTTTGTCTTAGCGCAAAGATAAGAATTTTAAAGCAAATCACAACATAAATTGGTTGAATTGATTTTGAAGAGTTGATGTTTGTCTTAGCGCAAAGATAAGAATTTTAAAGCAAATCACAACGTTAACCTTATTATTGTCTCAGTATGTCAAGATGTTTGTCTTAGCGCAAAGATAAGAATTTTAAAGCAAATCACAACTCCGACCCTATCCTGCGTTCCTGCCATCACGATGTTTGTCTTAGCGCAAAGATAAGAATTTTAAAGCAAATCACAACTATCTTCTGCACGCTGAAGCAGGCTAACAAGATGTTTGTCTTAGCGCAAAGATAAGAATTTTAAAGCAAATCACAACATTAGGACGCATGCCATAATTTCTAAAGTGATGTTTGTCTTAGCGCAAAGATAAGAATTTTAAAGCAAATCACAACCAAAGATACGAAAAATCCCCGAAACATCATGATGTTTGTCTTAGCGCAAAGATAAGAATTTTAAAGCAAATCACAACTACAAGGTGCTCATCCTGTATCTGTAACGGGATGTTTGTCTTAGCGCAAAGATAAGAATTTTAAAGCAAATCACAACAGCCAAATGTCAATATCCGAATTGTTGTTTGATGTTTGTCTTAGCGCAAAGATAAGAATTTTAAAGCAAATCACAACTCCGGGCAGCACGGATGACAGCAATAACGGGATGTTTGTCTTAGCGCAAAGATAAGAATTTTAAAGCAAATCACAACAAGATGTCGTATGATGTTACTTCGACCGGTGATGTTTGTCTTAGCGCAAAGATAAGAATTTTAAAGCAAATCACAACACATGGGCGAGAGGCTTGGCCGGTCTGTGAGATGTTTGTCTTAGCGCAAAGATAAGAATTTTAAAGCAAATCACAACAGTCCATACCCGTCTTCCTGGAGGCAATAAGATGTTTGTCTTAGCGCAAAGATAAGAATTTTAAAGCAAATCACAACTGGCTGGAATCTCGCATTTGGCCACGAGATGATGTTTGTCTTAGCGCAAAGATAAGAATTTTAAAGCAAATCACAACTCGTCCCATTTCTTCATTACCTTGACGTCAGATGTTTGTCTTAGCGCAAAGATAAGAATTTTAAAGCAAATCACAACTTTAGCACATCAGATATTTCTACTACTTTGATGTTTGTCTTAGCGCAAAGATAAGAATTTTAAAGCAAATCACAACTTTTCTAATGGTAAGGATAGTGGCGTAATGGATGTTTGTCTTAGCGCAAAGATAAGAATTTTAAAGCAAATCACAACTAAAAATACCGCCATTCTCTTTAAGTGAAGATGTTTGTCTTAGCGCAAAGATAAGAATTTTAAAGCAAATCACAACAAGGAGGTGATGGCACAATTAAAGAAGCACGATGTTTGTCTTAGCGCAAAGATAAGAATTTTAAAGCAAATCACAACGCATTTGCGTTTGATAGTCCTGGCGGCCAGATGTTTGTCTTAGCGCAAAGATAAGAATTTTAAAGCAAATCACAACGGTATGAGCAGAATACATTTACAAACTGGTGATGTTTGTCTTAGCGCAAAGATAAGAATTTTAAAGCAAATCACAACGATTTCTCACTAAGTAACACTTCATCTTACGATGTTTGTCTTAGCGCAAAGATAAGAATTTTAAAGCAAATCACAACGTCAGAGTATCGTCCTATTATGTCTCAGGTGATGTTTGTCTTAGCGCAAAGATAAGAATTTTAAAGCAAATCACAACAGGTTACGGGAGTGGTCGCCGACTTCGACAGATGTTTGTCTTAGCGCAAAGATAAGAATTTTAAAGCAAATCACAACACTCTTTATCTCTTTTCATAATTCAATAAAGATGTTTGTCTTAGCGCAAAGATAAGAATTTTAAAGCAAATCACAACGGCATAACAGGGTAAATTTCATCAATTTTAGATGTTTGTCTTAGCGCAAAGATAAGAATTTTAAAGCAAATCACAACGGTAAATCTTGTATCAAGGAGATTATCCCAGATGTTTGTCTTAGCGCAAAGATAAGAATTTTAAAGCAAATCACAACCCTCAGGTGCCACCCGTTAATATTACTTTTGATGTTTGTCTTAGCGCAAAGATAAGAATTTTAAAGCAAATCACAACCGTCAAAAGTGTGGCCAGTAAACGCCTTTGGATGTTTGTCTTAGCGCAAAGATAAGAATTTTAAAGCAAATCACAACTAGTGATTTCACTTGCGAAAAAAGCATTAAGATGTTTGTCTTAGCGCAAAGATAAGAATTTTAAAGCAAATCACAACGCTGTGTTGTTGCAATAATATCTACTTTTGGATGTTTGTCTTAGCGCAAAGATAAGAATTTTAAAGCAAATCACAACCTACGCGGCAAGCGCGAAAGCGCGGTTCCTGATGTTTGTCTTAGCGCAAAGATAAGAATTTTAAAGCAAATCACAACGACGTGTGGTATATGGGGTGCAAGTACCGAGATGTTTGTCTTAGCGCAAAGATAAGAAATTTAAAACAAATTACTGCTCCTCAACAATGGAAACTTAAACAATAGATATTTATTTTATAAAAGTGTTGTAATTAATTGATATTCAATTAATTGTAAACGGCGTTCTTTCGCAGTGCGAAGGGACGCCGTTTGGTGTGCGATATGCGTCATATTGCGTCGCAATATGACGCTTTTATAATTATGGCGGGGTAGGGGATGTCGGGATAAGCCCGATAAGCCTGATGGGCTTAATACGGATTTGTGAGGACAATGGGTACCGGATTTCTCACTTTTTCCTTTTAGTTTTTCACTTATATTGTAATGTATTCTTCATTCTTCATTTTTAATTTTTTATTTGAAATCAGTGTGCTTCGAGCCAGTTTTGGCCCCATCCGCAGTCGGCCACGAGGGGTACGGCGAGGGGATAGGCGGCCTGCATCTCTTCGAGGACAATGCGCTCGACGGTTTCCTTCTCGTCGGGGTAGACGCTGAAGTTAAGTTCGTCGTGCACCTGGAGAATCATTTTCGAGCGCAGGTGCTCGTCGCGGAAGCGGCGGTGGATACGCACCATGGCGATTTTAATTATGTCGGCGGCGGTGCCTTGTATGGGTGCGTTGATGGCGTTGCGCTCGGCAAATCCGCGCACGGTGGCGTTGTGCGACGTGATGTCGGGCAGGTAGCGGCGGCGGTGGAGCAGGGTCTCGGCGTAGCCCAGCTTGCGTGCCGTCTCCTTTGCCTGTTCCATGTACTCCGCTACCTTGGGGAAGGTGGCGAAATAGCCGTCTATCAGCTGCGTTGCCTCCGTGCGGCTGATGTCAAGGCGCTCGGCCAGTCCGAACACGGTAATACCGTAAATGATGCCGAAGTTGGCCCGCTTGGCCTTCGTTCGCTGGTCGCGCGTGACGCTGTCCATCGTCTCGTGGTAGATTTTGGCGGCCGTAGCGGCGTGGATGTCGTAGCCCTCGCGGAAGGCCTCCTGCATGTTTTCGTCGCCGCTCAGGTGCGCCATTACGCGCAGTTCTATTTGGGAGTAGTCGGCCGAGAAGAACAGGCAGCCCTCCTCGGGCACGAACGCCTTGCGTATCTCCTTGCCGTCCTCGCCCCGCACGGGTATATTCTGCAGGTTGGGGTCGCTCGACGAGAGTCGCCCCGTGGCCGTTACGGTCTGGTTGAACGACGTGTGAATGTGGCCCGTGCGTGGGTTAATCAGCTTCGGCAGGGCGTCTACGTAAGTGCCGAGCAGCTTTTTCAACCCTCTGTGTTCCAGTATCTTGCCTACTATTTCGCTCTTTCCTTTAAGTTGCTGGAGTACCTCTTCCGACGTGACATACTGCCCCGTCTTGGTCTTCTTCGGTTTCTCCACGATTTTCATCTTGCCGAAGAGAATCTCGCCTACCTGCTTCGGCGAGGCGATGTTAAACTCCTCGCCCGCCAGCTGGTATATTTCCTTCTCGATGGCGTTCATGCGTTCGGTGAGCATTGCCGACGTTTCTTTCAGCGCACCGGTGTCGATGCGCACGCCGCCCACCTCCATGTCGGCCAGCACCTGCACCAACGGCATTTCCACTTCTGTAAAGAGTTGCCACACGCCGGCCTCCTTCAGTTTCGGTTCAAGTATGTTTTTCAGCTTCAGGGTGACGTCGGCGTCCTCGGCGGCATACTCATATACCTCCTTAGGGTCAAGGTCGCGCATCGACTTCTGACCCTTGCCCTTGGGGCCGATAAGCTCGTCGATGTGTATGGTTTTGTATCCGAGGTACACCTCGGCCATGTAGTCCATGTTGTGGCGCAGCTCGGGCTGGAGCAGGTAGTGGGCTATCATCGTGTCGAACATCTCGCCGCCGAGCGTGACGCCGTAGTTCATCAGCACCTCCATGTCGTACTTGATGTTCTGCCCGATTTTGAGGATTGAGGGGCTTTCGTAGACTGGTTTGAAAATATTAACAATGTTTTGCGCTTGTTGACGGTCGGCAGGAACGGGCACGTAGAAGGCCTCGTTTTCCTCGACAGAGAAGCTCAAACCAACGAGTTCGGCGTCGATTGTGTTGGTTGAAGTCGTCTCCGTGTCCAGACTTAAAAAACTTTTTGTCATGAAAAAGTCACAAAGTCGGCGCATATCTTCCTCTGTGTCAACGAGTTTATACGTATGAGGCGTGTCAGTTAACGCTCTCAGATTCGATTTTTCGGCGTCAACCTGCCCGTCGGTCGGGTTTTCCGCAAATAAATCGAGTTGCTGATTTGCGTTATTTTTGATGTTTTCACGATTGTTAAGAAACTTGTCCGAGAGCGTCTTAAACTCCAGTTCGGTGAAGATTCGGCGCAGTTCGTCACGGTCGGGGTCGGTCACGCGCAGCGCCTCGAGGTCGAGGCTGACGGGCACGTCGGTGCGGATGGTGGCGAGGAACTTGGAGAACTTGATTTGCTCGGCGTTCTCCTCCACCTTCTTCTTCAGTGCGCCCTTCAGTTCGGAGGTGCGCTCCAGCAGTGAGTCTATCGACCCGAACTGCTGTAAAAGTTTTACGGCGGTCTTCTCGCCTACGCCCGGACAGCCCGGTATGTTGTCCGCCGCGTCGCCCATAAGGCCGAGCAGGTCGATTACCTGTGCCGTCGACTCTATGCCGTACTTCTGGCATACCCCGTCGGCGTCGAGCGTCTCGTAACCGCCGCCGTGGCGCGGGCGGTACATCACGACGTTGCCGCCGACGAGCTGGCCGTAGTCCTTGTCGGGCGTCAGCATGTACGTCTTGATTCCCTCGGCGCCCGCTTTTGTGGCCAGGGTGCCGATTACGTCGTCGGCCTCGAAGCCCTCGGCCTCGAGCACGGGTATGCGCATGGCCTTCAGCACCTCTTTAATTATGGGCACCGAGGCGCGTATGCCCTCTGGCGTCTCCTCCCGCTGGGCCTTGTATTGGTCGTAAGCCTCGCTGCGGAAGGTGGGGCCGTGGGGGTCGAAAGCCACGCCGAGGTATGTCGGCTTCTCCTTCGAGAGCACCTCGTGCAGGGTGTTGCAGAAGCCCAGCACTGCCGACGTGTTCATGCCCTTGGAGTTTATTCTCGGGTTCTTTATGAATGCGTAATACGCCCTGTATATCAGGGCGTAAGCGTCCAAAAGGAAAAGTTTATCCATGTTTTTGCTTGTTTTTACGTGTAAAGTTACTAATTTTTTGTCATTAATCGGATAAATTCACTACTTTTGTATCAAATTTCGTAGCATGACTGACTATTTATCGATAATAAAGAAACCCATTGAGAGCGAGCTTGGGCAGTTTATCAGTCTGTTCAACTCGTCGCTAACCCATGAGGACAAGCTTCAGGAGGAAATCTTCGCACGTATCCGCAACCGCGCGGGCAAGCGCATGCGGCCTATGCTGATAATGCTGATGGCCAGGAACTACGGCGCCGTGAACGACGCCACGCTGCACGCCGCGGTGGGTCTGGAGCTGCTGCATACGGCCTCGCTCGTGCATGACGACGTGGTGGACGAGAGCCGCGAGCGCCGCGGGCAGGCGTCGGTCAACGCCCTGTATGACAACAAGGTGGCGGTGCTCGTGGGCGACTATATCCTCTCTACGGCGCTGCTGCACGTGTCGATAACGCACAACGAATTGATAGTCAGGTATCTGGCCGAGCTCGGCCGCACGCTTTCCGACGGCGAGATACTCCAGCTTACGAGTATCGGAGAGAGCGAAATTTCCGAAGAGACATACTACAAAATCATCAGTCGCAAGACCGCCGCGCTGTTCGAGGCGTGCTGCGCGATAGGCGCCATATCGGCCGGCATGCCCGAAGAGAGGGTGGGCGAGGCCAAGCGCTTCGGCCAGACGCTGGGCATTATCTTCCAGATTCGCGACGACATATTCGACTATTACGACTCGCCCGAGATAGGCAAGCCCACCGGCAACGACATGGCCGAGGGCAAACTCACCCTGCCCGTAATCTACGCTCTTAACTCAGCGGGTTACGACAGCATGTTCAAGCTGGCGCGGAAGGTGAAGGACGGCACGGTAAACCAAGATGAGATAGCCTGTCTTGTAGACTTCACCAAGGCTCACGGCGGCATAGAATACGCCGAGCGGCGTATGGAGGAGCTGCACGACGAGGCCCAGCGCTTCATCCGTGATGAGGTGAGTGACGAGGAACTGAAGCGCAGTCTGACGGCTTATCTCGACTTCGTGATAAAGAGGAATATCTGACGGCGTAATGCCGCGGCCGTGCGGTGTCGTGAAGTTACGGAATATTTTTCATAAGATATTGGTTTTCAATGATTTAAGAAATGCCGTCTTTTGCAAGGCAAAAGACGGCATTTCGTGTTATAAAAGACGGCCTTTTGTGGGGCTAATGGGGCTGATGAGCCTAATAAGCCTGATGGGATGATAGGCCCAATGAGCCTGATTGGCCTAATAAGCTATGGCTCATTGGGCTTATCAGGCTCATTGGGCTAATTTCCTATTCAGGCCAATTAGGCCTATTCTAAGGCCTATCAGTCTAATTTATCGCTGTCAGCTAAATCCTTCTTACTGCCTCCTGCCGTTTCTTTTCAGCCATTCTACTCTTGCGCGGTACATCTCCTCGCGCAGTCCGCCGCCCTCCACGAAGTCCTGTTTCAGTCGGTCGATGAATTTCCTGAGCATTACGTCGGTCTGGTGAATAAGAGTGATTGCGATGTTGGCGATGGTCTCGTCGCTCCTTGTCGTTATGGCGTTGCGGTAATATGCGCTGTCGTTGTGCCTTGAACATACCGCCCTTGTCTTTGCTGCCTTATCGCAGTTGATGTCCCGTATAGTGAGGTTGCGCACTCGGAGATAGTCCTCATAGTCGGCCAGAAGCTCCTGCATGCTCGCCCGCGCCACGTTGGTCAGCTTCAGTTCGGTTTCCTTCGACGTGGTGCTTGCCGCGCTTCCCTCGGCTATATTCTGCTTGCACGAGCGTGCCGCCTGAATCATCTGGTCGATAGTGCGGTCACCTTTTTCGAGGAATTTGTGGGCAAAATAATAAGTAATATCATAAATGCATTCCGCCTTTTGGTAGACTATCAGATTGCGGTAGTTGCCGCGCTGCGGCATGAAAGGCCGGTTGTCGTTAGTCATGGTATAGTTGTTTTTTTGAATTAGTAGATTGTATTGGATAAGGCTAATGGGCCGGATAGGCCCAATAAGCCTGATGAGAGAGTGGGGCAGACAGGCCTGATTAGCCAAATAGACCTGATGGGATGATAAGCCAGATGGGCCAATTAGCCAAATAAGCCACGGCACATTGGGCTTATCTGGCTCATTTGGCTAATTTCCCATCAGGCTAATTAGGCCTATCCTCCCCAGCCTTTTTCAGAAGAATTTAGTCTCTTCGCCGAGTATTTCGCTCAGCAGCATGTTGGCCAGTCGGCTGGTGCCGAGGCGCAGCCACTTGTTTGTCAGCCATTTTTCGCCTAAGACCTCTTTTACTATCGTGTAGTAGATAAGTGCGTCCATCACCGAGTTAAGGCCGCCAGCGGGCTTAAAACCTATCTGAATGCCCGTTTCGTCGTAGTATTCCTTGATGGCCTGGCACATCACATATGCTGCCTCGGGCGTTGCGGCAGGCTCGAGCTTGCCCGTTGAAGTCTTGATATAGTCGGCGCCGGCATACATCGCCAGGATTGACGCCTTCTTGATGTTCGAGGCCGTCTTGAGGCAACCCGTCTCCAGGATTACCTTCATCGGGGCGTCGCCACACGCCTGTTTCAGCTCGTTGATGTCGTCGCACACGCCCTCGTAGTCGCCGCTGAGGAACTTGCCCACGGGCATTACGATATCTATCTCTGTGGCACCGTCTTTCACGGCGAGGGCCGTCTCTGCCACCTTTACCTCGATAAGTGCTTGTGACGAAGGAAAACTGCCTGAAACGCAGGCTATCTCTACGCCGTCAACCTCAAGCGACTCGCTCACCGTCTTGGCAAAACACGGGTACACGCAGATGGTCGCCACGTGGGGCAGGTCAGGGTAGGTAGCGTCAAACTGGTTTACCCTCTCCGTGAAGGCGAGTATCGACTCGTCGCTGTCGGTGGTCTTGAGCGACGTCAGTTCAATGCTGCCGAAGAGGAATTTCTTTACCTCAAGGGTATCGTTCTCGTGCACTTTCTCGGCGATAATCTTCCTTACGGCGTCGCGGACGGCAGCGTCGTCAAGGTCGGTATTATACTTGCTGAGTGCCTCGTCGTACTTGCTCATCTTCGGGAACTCGTGCTCATGCTTGTGCTCGTGAGCCTGTTCGTTGTGCTTGTTGTTCTCTACTGTTGCCATAATTTTAAGTTTTTAATTTTTGAAGTTATAGGAGTTAAAGAAGTTATCACTCGCTCTGCTCGTTAGAAGTTAAAGCCAAATGCCTTGACGGTTGCGCCCGTGGGGCTAATGGCTATAACTTCTTTAACTTCTATAACTTCTTTAACTGCCAAAATAATCCTTTGATTCTTAATTCTTAACTCTTAATTTCTTATTATTAATATGCCTTGTGGCATCGCGTTTTGTCTTCTTTTCGAGGTTCTTTTTCAGCGCCTCGGTAAGGTCAACGCCAGTCTGGTTGGCCAGGCAGAGCAGCACCCACAGCACGTCGGCCATCTCGTCTGCCGGGTCGGTAGGTTTGCCCGTCTTGAAGCTCTGGTCGCCGTACTTGCGGGCGATGACGCGCGCCAGCTCGCCAACTTCCTCCGTGAGGCACGCCATGTTGGTAAGTTCGCTGAAATAACGCACCCCGTATTGCTTAATCCATTGGTCTACAATGAGTTGCGCCTCTTTGATAGTTATCTCTTCGCTCATGTTTTTGTAGGAATTAATAGGCCGAATAAGCCTTATTGGACAAATAGGCCTGATGGGTTTTTATAGCTCTTAAATGCTATTTTCTTAACTCTTAATTCTTAACTCTTAACTCATTCCTTGTGCTTCGTGTCCATGCAGATGGTCACCGGACCGTCGTTTACCAGTTCCACCTTCATGTCTGCGCCGAACTCGCCCGTGCCTACTTTCAGGCCCGTAAGCTGGTGTAGCTTGCGGCAGAAGCTCTCGTAGAGGGGTATGGACACCTCGTGGCGTGCGGCATGTATCCACGACGGGCGGTTGCCTTTCTTGTAAGACGCCAGCAGGGTGAACTGGCTTATCACGAGAATCTCGCCCCCGACGTCGGTTATGGGCAGGTTCATTACGCCCTCAGCGTCGTCAAAAACGCGCAGCGCGGCTATCTTTTTCACCAGCCAGTCGACGTCCTCCTCGGTGTCGCCGTCGGCCACCCCGAGCAGTATCATGTACCCTTTGCTAATCTCTGATTTCACCTCTCCGCCGATTGTCACTGACGCCCGGCTGACGCGTTGGATTACTGTTTTCATGCTTGAAAATATTTATTTTCGAGGAGTTAAGGAGTAATGGAGTAAAGGAGTTAAGACAAATGCAACGCAGGCAATGTCTGTCTACAGCGTTCTTATTTGTTTGTTATTATTACGCTTGGTGCAAGTCATTTGTCTTAACTCCTTTACTCCATTACTACTTAACTCCTCAAATTAAACTCTTTAACTTCTGTTATTGAAATACTCCCACACTATTTTAGCCTTCGCTTGCCCTATAACGTCGGTAAGTTGCTGGATATCTGCCTCCTTGATGCGCTTTACCGACTTGAGTGCTTGCAGCAGGGCGTCCTTTGTCTTGGGGCCTATGCCGTGGATGTCGTCCAGCTCCGAGTGCAGCGCGTGCTTCGAGCGTTTGTCCCGATGGAAGGTTATGGCGAAGCGGTGGACCTCGTCCTGCATGTGCGTGAGGAGGTGGAACAGCTCGCTGTCGGTCTTCATTCCCACCACCACGGGCGGCACGCCGTACAGCAGTTCGTTGGTGCGGTGGCGGTCGTCCTTGGCAAGTCCGGCAATTGGAATGTCCAAGTGAAGCTCGCCCTCGACAACGCTACGCACCACGCTCATCTGCCCTTGTCCGCCGTCGGTTATGATAAGGTCGGGCAGGGGCTGGCCTTCCTCCACCATTCTGGAGTACCTGCGGCGCACCACTTCCTGCATCGAGGCGTAGTCGTCGGGCCCAACCACCGTTTTTATTATGTACTTGCGGTAGTCCTTCTTGCTGGGTTTCATCTTCTTGAACACCACGCACGCCGCCACGGCGTCGCTGCCTTGGATGTTAGAGTTGTCGAACATCTCAATCTGGTAAGGCATTTTCGGCAGCTTCAGGGCCGCCTGGATTTCCTTCATCAGGCGCACTGATTTCTGCTCAGGATTGAGCTTTTCAGCCTGTTTCAGGCGGTCGAAGCGGTACTGCTTGCCGTTCATTTCCGACAGGTCGAGCAGAGTGCGCTTGTCGCCCCGTTGCGGAACGGTGAACGTTACGCCGTCAAGCGTCATGTCGACGGCGAACGGAACGATTACCTCACGCGCCGTGCTGCCCATCCGTTCACGTATCTGCAGGATGGCGAGTTGCAGTATTTCGAGTGCCGTTTCGCCCAATTTCTTCTTCATTTCGAACGTCTGAGCCTGGTTGATACTGCCGTTCATTACGTGCATGTAGTTCACGAAGGCCGTCCGTTCGTCATCGGTTACGCTGAACACGTCGACGTCGGTGATGGTATGGCTCACCACCTCGCTCTTGGCGCAGAAGCTGTCAAGCAGCACGTAGCGCTGTTTCAGCACCTCGGCCTCCTCGAAACGCATCTCTTCCGCCAGTTTCATCATACGCGAGTAGAGTGTGCGTTGCAGCTCGCGCGTGTTCCCTTTCAGTATCTCCCGCGCCTGGGCGATGCACTCCTGGTAGTCTTCCAGGCTTTGTTTGCCTATGCACGGAGCGCCGCAATTATGTATATGGTACTCCAGGCAGGGCTTGTATTTCCCTTGTTCTATACCCTCTTTCGTGATAGGTTGGCGGCACGTGCGCGGCTTGTAGAGCTTCTTTATCAGTTCAAGTATGGCGTACATCGAGCCGATATGGCTGTAAGGGCCGAAGTACGAGCCCCATTTCTTGTTGATGGTGCGCGTCTTGAATATGCGCGGTAGGTATTCTTTCGTGACGCAGATTGAGGGATACGTCTTGCCGTCCTTGAGCAGAATGTTGTACCGCGGCTGGTATTTCTTGATAAGACTGTTCTCCAATAGCAACGCATCTTCCTCGGTGTTGACCACTGTATAGGTAATGTCGTGGATTTTGCTTACCAGCACTTTCGTCTTGAAACGGTCTACCTCTTTATGGAAATAGGACGACACGCGGTTCTTCAAGTTCTTCGCCTTGCCGACATAAATTATCGTGCCGTGCTCGTCGTAGTACTGATAGCTGCCCGGCTTCGTGGGCATGTTGCTCACGATGGCCTTCAGGCGGGCCAGCCGCTTCTCGTTTTCTTCTTTAGTCATGACGCGTAAGTGCTTTGTTTAAAGGGCTTTTCAAAGATAATGTTTCACGTGAAACTTAGCCCCGTAGGGGCAATTAAGAGTTAAGAATTAAGAGTTAAGAAAATTTGCTTTGCAGCTTATCTAAAGACTTTATATTATTCCTTATTGTCAGTAAGGCTATTTTTCTTAACTCTTAATTCTTAACTCTTAATTAAATTATACTTCCAGCAGGCTGGTTACTTCTGTCTCCTTATCGAAGTTGTCGCGGCCGTGCATGCCCTCGCGGGTAAGTTCTATGATGAAGTTGATGTATATCTTCTTCGGGTTGAACTTCTTTACGAGGTCGTAGGCAGCCTTCATCGTGCCGCCGGTTGCGAGCAGGTCGTCGTGCAGCAGAACTACGTCGTCGCTCGTTATGGCGTCCTTATGGATTTCGATAGTGTCCGTTCCGTATTCTTTCGTGTAGGTCTCCTGGATGGTGTCGCAGGGCAGTTTGCCCGGCTTGCGGCAGAGCACAACGCCTGCATGGAGCCTTATCGCCAATGCTGACGACATGATGAAGCCGCGGCTCTCGATACCCACGATTTTCGTGATACCTTTGTCTTTGTAGAGATCATACAGTTCTTCCTCCATTATCTGAAGGCAGTCGGGATTGTCGAAGAGCGTAGTTACGTCTCTGAAGATTACTCCTTTTTTAGGAAAATCAGGGATGTTGCGCAGATTTTCCAGCAATGTCTTGTTGTTCATTTTCTCTTACTTTTATTTTATTTAGTGATGATATAATAGGCCAAATAAGCCGAATAAGCCCAATAAGGCAGCTTGACAAATTAGCCGGATAAGCCGAACGGGCCGGATAGGGCGGCTTGCCGAATTAGCCAATGGGCCAGGTAAGCCCAATAAGGCAGCTTGACAAATAAGCCCGATGAGCCGTATTGGCAAGATAGGGCTGTTTGGTGAATTGGCCGGATAGGGCATATAAGCCGTCCGGCCTTTTTTACCTTTTCACCCTTTTACCTTTTTACTTTTTATTACTTGCCTTTTTACTTTTTCTTGTTTGCCGTCAATCGTCTTGCGAAAGACGGCCTTTTGCTTTATGAAAGACGGCCTTTTGCATGGCGAAATGCGGCCTTTTGCAAAGCCGTTGTTTTATGGCTGTTTTGGCAGTGGCTCTGTCTGCCTTGTCGGATTGTTGTCCGGCGTCTGGCAAGGGTAGGGCGGCCGCTGTCAAGACAGCCTCTTTTCATCGTGAAACCTGCTTGCTTTTGTCTTCAAGCAAGTTTGTGGACGAAACTTGTATGTTGCTATATTTCAGTCGTTTCCAACGTTTTTGTTTAACAAAAAATCGGCAAATTGTTTCACGTGAAACATACGGATGCCTTACCTGTTCATGAGCACTAGCATGATATTGATGTCACTCGGCGACACGCCCGGAATGCGGCTGGCCTGCGCTAGGGTTTCAGGGTCTATTTTTGTGAGCTTTTGCCGGGCCTCGGTAGAGAGTTGCTGCATGTCCATGTAGTTGAAATGTCCGCGGATTTTGATGTTCTCCAGACGGTGCATTTTGTCGGCAACAAGACGTTCGCGCTCTATGTAGCCTTTGTATTTCATCTTGATTTCTGCCGCTTCGGTTATCTCTTCCTTGCGGTTTGGCAGCGATTCCAACGCTTGTTTCAGCTCGGGCAGAATGTCCGAAAGATTGTTTAGCGTGAGCTGCGGCCGTGATATCAGGTCGGCTATCTTGCATCCCTCGCGCAGGGGAGTGGTGCCCAAGGCCTCGAGTTGCGAATTGATGTCGCGCGGTTTTACCGATGTTGTGTTGCAGAAATTCATGATATGTTCTATCGCTGCCTTTTTCTCCATCCACCAGTCGTAGCGGTCGCGGCGCGCAAGACCTAACGAGTAGGCCCGCTCGGTGAGGCGAGCGTCGGCGTCGTCCTGTCTCAGGAGTATGCGGTATTCGGCACGGCTGGTGAACATACGGTAAGGTTCGTCGACGCCCTTGGTCACGAGGTCGTCGATGAGTACGCCTATGTACGACTCGTCGCGGCGCATTACGAACGGCTCTCCGCCCGAGCAGCGCAGCGCGGCATTAACCCCGGCGACGAGTCCCTGTCCGGCAGCCTCCTCGTAGCCGGTGGTGCCGTTCACCTGTCCCGCAAGGAAGAGGCCCGGTATTATCTTTGACTCCAGCGAGTGGCGCAGCTGCGTCGGGTCGAAGAAGTCGTATTCGATGGCGTAGCCCGGGCGGTAGACCTTGGCGTCGCGCAGGGCGGGAATCTTTCTCAGGGCATTGATTTGAATCTCCATGGGCATTGACGACGAGAATCCGTTGAGGTACATCTCGTTGGTGTCCTCGCCTTCGGGTTCGAGAAAGAGTGGGTGTTGCTGCTTGTCGGGAAAGGTGACAAGCTTGGTTTCTATCGACGGGCAGTAGCGCGGGCCAATGCTCTGTATCTGTCCGTTGTACAGCGGCGAGTTGGCAATTCCGGCCATCAGCGTGGCGTGAACGTCGGGATTGGTGTAGCAAGTCCAGCACGTGAGCTGTTTCAGCGGCCGTCCGGGCGACATGTAGCTGAAGCCGTGGAAATCCTGTTCGCCCTCCTGCACTTCCATATCTTCAAAGTGAACCGAGCGGCTGTCGATACGAACGGGCGTGCCCGTCTTCATTCGTCCTGCCGTTACGCCGTGGCGCGTTATGCTCTCGGTAAGGCGCTCTACGGCCGGCTCGGCAATGCGTCCGCCTGGCACTTGCTTGCGCCCGATGTGCAGAAGTCCGTTGAGGAACGTGCCCGCCGTGAGCACCACGCTCTTTGCCCGCAGCTCCACGCCCCACACGGTGCGCACGCCTACGGCCTCGCCATGCTCGACGATGAGCTCCTCGGCCTGGTCCTGCCAGATGTCGAGGCCGTCGGTACTGTCGAGCACCGAGCGCCACTGCCAGATGAACTTGCCGCGGTCGCACTGCGCGCGGGGGCTCCACACGGCGGGCCCTTTCGAGCGGTTGAGCATTCGGAACTGTATTGCCGTGGCATCGGTGACGAGCCCCATCTGTCCGCCCAGCGCGTCAATCTCGCGCACTATCTGGCCCTTGGCAATTCCGCCGACGGCTGGGTTGCAGCTCATCTGGGCAATCTTGTTCATGTCCATGGTGACGAGGCACGTGCTTGCGCCCATGTTCGCGGCTGCCGTCGCTGCCTCGCAACCGGCGTGTCCGCCTCCGATAACGATAACGTCGTATTGTAAAATCATTTTCTTTACGGTTTTACGGTTGTGGGGTTATGCGGTTTTACGGTTGTAGGGATTTACGGTTATGAGGTTTTACGGTTGTGGGGTTGTAGGGCTTTGTGGCCATATTTTATGATTGCGAACTGTTGACAAGTGTTGGGTGTTCCTTTATTGCGTGGTGAACAGACAACGTTCCAAGCGCATTTGCAACCTTATGACCGTAATGCCTAATAACCTTATAACCGCATAACCTTAATGACCGTAAAACCTTATAACCGCATAACCTTATAACCTTAACAGTGCAAAAGTACTCATTAAAATCGAAATTTTATCCAAATACTTTGATTTATCGTCAAAATAGAGTATATTTGCATCCTCTAAAGGGTGCTGCCGTACTTATAATTAGGTACGGCCGTATCCCCTAATAATGTGAGCGGACATTATCAACAATTCAATTTTAATATTTTAAATTTCAATCATTTATGTGGTTATGTAATTCACCTATCGGAAGGAAAGTCGTGATGTCGGTAACCGGCGTCGCGCTTATCCTGTTCTTGACATTCCACATGTCAATGAACTTAGTTGCTCTGTTCTCGGGCGAAGCTTACAATGCAGTGTGTGAGTTCCTCGGGGCTAACTGGTACGCGCTTATAGCTACGCTTGCGCTGGCTGCCCTGGCGGTCATTCACATCGTCTACGCGTTCCTGCTCACGATGCAGAACCGCCGTGCCCGCGGCAACGAGCGTTACGCCGTTACGTCGCGTCCGGAGAAGGTGGAGTGGGCATCACAGAACATGCTCGTGCTCGGTATCATCGTATTGCTGGGCCTGTTGCTCCACCTGTTCAACTTCTGGTACAACATGATGTTTGCCGAGTTGACGGGCATTGCTGTTCCCCATCTGCCGTCAGACGGTTTCGCCTACATCCTTGACACCTTCTCTTGTCCGCTTTACGTGGTGCTCTACATCGTGTGGCTGGCAGCCATCTGGTTCCACCTCTCACACGGATTCTGGAGCGCTATGCATACTTTCGGATGGAGCGGCAAGGTATGGTTCAGCCGCTGGAAGGTCATCGGCCAGGTCTACACCACGCTGCTCATGCTGGGCTTCCTCGTAGTAGTGTTGGCGTTCGCCTTCGGAATAGCTCCGAGCCAGTTGTAATTCATAATTCATAATATATAATTCATAATTTTATTTGTTATGGCAAAGCAATTAGATTCCAAGATACCTGAGGGGCCGATAGCTGAGAAATGGACCAACTATAAGGCTCACCAACGTTTGGTTAACCCTAAGAACAAACTGAAGCTCGACGTCATCGTTGTAGGTACCGGCCTTGCCGGAGCGTCCGCTGCGGCAACTCTCGGCGAGATGGGCTTCAACGTCCTCAACTTCTGCATACAGGATTCTCCGCGCCGCGCTCACTCAATCGCCGCGCAGGGAGGTATCAACGCCGCAAAGAACTACCAGAACGACGGTGACTCGGTGTACCGCCTGTTCTACGACACGGTGAAGGGTGGCGACTACCGCGCACGTGAAGCTAACGTTTACCGTCTGGCTGAAGTGTCTAACAACATCATCGACCAGTGCGTGGCACAGGGTGTTCCCTTCGCTCGCGAGTACGGCGGCATGCTGGCTAACCGCTCTTTCGGCGGCGCGCAGGTGTCACGTACGTTCTACGCCAAGGGACAGACCGGCCAGCAGCTGCTGCTCGGCGCATACTCTGCACTGAGCCGCCAGGTTCACACCGGCCGCGTTAAGCTGTACACACGATATGAAATGGAAGACGTGGTAATCGTCGACGGCCGCGCACGCGGTATCATCGCGAAGAACCTCGTCACCGGAAAGCTCGAGCGCTTCTCAGCCAACGCCGTTGTAATAGCTACCGGCGGATACGGCAACACATACTTCCTCTCTACCAACGCTATGGGCTGCAACTGTACGGCAGCGATGGCTTGCTACCGCAAGGGAGCATACTTCGCTAACCCGTCTTACGTGCAGATTCACCCGACTTGTATCCCCGTACACGGCGACAACCAGTCGAAGCTGACCCTTATGTCGGAGTCTCTGCGTAACGACGGCCGTATCTGGGTGCCCAAGAAGCTCGAGGACGCCAAGCTGTTGCAGCAGGGCAAGAAGAAGCCGACCGACATTCCCGAGGAAGACCGCGACTACTACCTGGAGCGCAGGTATCCTGCCTTCGGTAACCTCGTGCCCCGTGACGTCGCTTCGCGTGCTGCCAAGGAGCGCTGCGACAAGGGCTACGGCGTTAACAACACAGGTCTGGCCGTATATCTCGACTTCTCCGAGAGTATCGAGCGCCTCGGCCTCGACGTTGTGCTGCAGCGTTACGGCAACCTGTTCGACATGTACGAGGAGATAACCGACGTCAACCCTGGCGAGCTGGGCAACGAAATCAACGGCGTGAAGTACTACAACCCGATGATGATTTACCCCGCAATCCACTACACCATGGGCGGTATCTGGGTTGACTACGAGCTGATGACCACAATCGAAGGACTCTTCGCTATCGGCGAGTGCAACTTCTCTGACCACGGAGCCAACCGCCTCGGCGCATCAGCCCTCATGCAGGGTCTTGCCGACGGATACTTCGTGCTGCCTTATACCATCCAGAACTATCTGGCCGACCAGTCCATCTGGCCCCGCATCTCGACTGACCTGCCCGAGTTCGAGGAGGCAGAGAAGGGTGTCGAGAAGGAAATCGACCGCCTCATGAACATAAAGGGCAAACGCTCTGTAGACTCAATCCACAAGGAGCTTGGCCACATCATGTGGGAGCACGTGGGTATGGGCCGTACCGCAGAGGGCCTCAAGGAAGGACTCGAACTGATAAAGAAGATCCGCAAGGAGTTCGATACCAACCTCTTCATCCCCGGTTCTAAGGAAGGTCTCAATACAGAGCTTGACAAGGCTATCCACCTGCGTGACTTCATCACCATGGGCGAGCTGATAGCTTACGACGCGCTTTCGCGCAACGAGTCGTGCGGCGGACACTTCCGCGAGGAATACCAGACGGAGGACGGCGAGGCTAAGCGTGACGACGAGCACTTCTTCTACGTAGGCTGCTGGGAGTACCAGGGCAGCGACGAGAAGGCGCCCGAGCTCATCAAGGAGCCGCTCCACTATGAGGCTATAAAGGTTCAGACACGTAATTATAAAAATTAATTTAAGGTTATAAGGTTATGGGGTCATACGGTTATACGGTGATGATACCCATGAAAGAATAAAGGTAATATGGGGCCGCATAAGAATCTTCGGGTATGGAACGAAAGCATGGAGCTGGCAAAAAAGGTTTACCAGCTTACTGCAAACTTCCCGAAAGAAGAGCTCTTCGGCCTTGTCAGCCAAATGCGCAGATGCGCAGTCTCAATACCCTCAAACATAGCCGAGGGATACGGTAGAGGCACAAACGCCGAGCTGATACACTTCCTTTACATTTCATTGGGCTCGTCAAACGAACTGGATACCCAATTGGAACTGTCAAGACGGTTTGCTTATGTGAACGATGAGGATTTCATTATGCTTGACGCACTGAATAATTCGGTAAACAAGATGATACAATCATTGATTTATGTGAGGAAAAACCAAAACGCGACATCCGATCCTACACTCCAAAAACCGTAAAACCCCATAACCGCAAAACCGCAAAACCGTATATAACATGGAAGGAAATATAAGTTTCACGCTGAAGGTCTGGCGTCAGAACGGGCCTAAGGCAAAAGGTCATTTTGACACGTTCGAGATGAAGGACATACCCACCGACACTTCATTCCTCGAGATGTTGGACATTCTGAACGAGCAGCTCATCGAGAGCGGCAAGGAGCCGTTCGTATTCGACCACGACTGCCGCGAGGGTATCTGCGGTATGTGCTCGCTCTACATCAACGGCCATCCCCACGGCCCGGCTACCGGCGCTACAACGTGCCAGCTGTACATGCGCCGCTTCCACGACGGCGACATAATCACCGTCGAGCCGTGGCGCTCGGCTGCGTTCCCCGTAATCAAGGACTGCATGGTTGACCGCGGCGCGTTCGACAAGATTATCCAGGCCGGCGGATACGTAAGCGTACGCACGGGACAGCCTCAGGACGCCAATGCCATCCTCATACCGAAGGAGAAGGCTGACGAGGCTATGGACTGCGCTACCTGCATCGGCTGCGGAGCGTGCGTCGCTGCCTGCAAGAACGGCTCGGCAATGCTCTTCGTAAGCTCTAAGGTAAGCCAGCTGGCGCTTCTGCCCCAGGGACGCCCCGAGGCGGCTAAGCGTGCCAAGGCGATGATCATGAAGATGGAGGAGCTTGGCTTCGGTAACTGCACCAACACACGTGCATGCGAGGCTGAATGCCCGAAGAACGAGTCTATAGCAAACATCGCCCGACTGAACCGAGAGTTCATCAAGGCTAAGCTGAACGACTAAAAGCAACAACAGATAAAAATTATTTCATGCGATTTTTACGGCGGCACGCATTACGGCGTGCCGCCGTTTTTTGTGCCGTTGCGGCTCGCGGCAGCTGCGACAGGCGGTTAATCCGCAAATCAGTTGGATGGAAAGAACTTTTACCGTAAAGACGAACATGAATTGAATACATCCTTTGTAGGGACATAATTTATTATGTCCCTACGTTTCGTAAGAAACGTATTTTGTTGACATTCAGGCGTTTAAACGCTCTTTCGGAGCGTGCGGACACGATTGTGCCTTAATGGAGCAATCTTCAGAACCAAAGGTCAGCGAAAGTTAATTATGTCCTTACAAAGGCGGCGTTTTATGGTATGGCTCATCCAACAGATTTGCGGATGAGCCCGAAAGGCGGCCTTTCGACTTGTCGGAGGCCGTCTTTTGTCGTGTAAAAGACCGTGTATTGCAGGGCGGAATGCGGCCTTTCTCAATGCGTTGGGTATCAGGATGTTGCGCTGAAGGATGGCGGCAGGGCTTCGGATTGTGCGTTGCAGGAGCCTGGTTTGTTGACAGATTGTCATTAAAAATATGTTATAATGATTAAATATATTATACTTTCATGTCAATATGTCATGTATCTATGCCTTTATGTCGAAATATGTAAGTGGCACGCATGTTGCAGTATGATGGGTGAAAGCCTTGAACGAAAGCGATGGGCAACGGGATGGGCCGAGGCCCGCAAGGGTGGGGCTTCATCACGGAAACGATAAATGACAAACTAAAAAATAAGGAGGATTTAACTATGTTACCAGTATTCAGCAGAAACACATGGATGCCTGAAGTGTTCAACGACTTTTTCGACACTGACTTCATGGGGCGCGCCAACGCCACGGCGCCTGCCATCAACGTCAAGGAGAGCGACGGCGAATACACCGTAGAGCTTGCCGCTCCGGGCCTGAAGAAGGAGGACTTCAACGTCAACATCGACCGTGACGGCAACCTGCACATCCACATGGAGAGCAAGGCCGAGCACAAGGACGAGGACAAGAAGAGCCACTACCTGCGCCGTGAGTTCTCTTACTCTAAATACGAGCAGACGTTGCTGCTGCCCGACGACGTCGACAAGGACAGGATTGAGGCCAAGGTCAACGACGGCGTGCTCACCGTCAACCTGCCGAAGGTCGAGAAGCTGCCCGAGAAGACGATGAAGCAGATAGAAGTTAAGTAAAGGTGAAAAGGTGAAGAAGTGAAAAGGTGAAGAAGGTTTCCTGAATGGCGTTATGGATATCGGCCTATATCAGGAGGCCTTTTTCACCTTTTCACTTCTTCACCTTTTCACCTTTATTTCGTATCTTTGCACCCCGTATGGCTTTAACTACGGAAAAGATTGCGGCGCGTTACGGCGCCTTGGTGCGTCTGGGCGTACCGATTGTGATAGGTCAGATAGGCAACGTGGTGCTCGGTTTTGCCGACACGATAATGGTAGGCCACCATTCCATGGAGGAGCTGGCGGCCGCCAGCTTCGTCAATACCATGTTCACGCTCGTTGTCATTTTCGCCACGGGCTTCTCCTATGGCCTCACGCCCGTCGTGGGCAGCCATTTCGGCCGCGGCGAGAGGGCGCTTATCGGGCGCGCCGTGCGCAACAGCCTTGCGGCCAACCTTATGCTCTCGGCGGTGCTCGTGGCCGTAGTGTCGGCCTTCTGCCTTAACATCCACCGCTTCGGCCAGCCCGAAGAGCTGCTTCCCCTCATGCGTCCCTACCTGTGGGTCAACGTCGCGTCGTTGCCATTTCTTTGCTGTTTCAATACGTTCAAGCAGTTTTTCGACGGCGTAACCGACACGCGCACCCCTATGTTCATCATCGTTTTCGGCAATGTGCTCAACATATTCGGCAACTGGGTGCTCATCTACGGCTGTCTGGGAGCGCCCGAGCTGGGCCTCTTCGGCGCCGGCCTGTCCACGGCGTTGTCGCGCGTGGTGATGGCCCTGGCGTGCGCCCTGGTGTTCTTCCGCCACAAGCGTTACCGCGACTTCCGTGAAGGTTTCGCCTCGTCGCGCGTCAGCCGTGGCGGCGTGCGCCGCCTGTCGGGCCTCGGCCTGCCCGTGGCCATGCAGCTGGGAATGGAGACCGCGGCCTTCTCACTGTCGGCAATATTCGTAGGATGGCTCGGCACCACCGCCCTTGCCGCCCACCAGGTAATGCTCACCGTGTCGCAACTGCTCTACATGGTCAGCAGCGGCATGGCCGCCGCCATAGCCGTAAGGGTAAGCTACTTCGCCGGACAGGGCGATTTCGAGGCCGTCAGGCGCACGGCTTACGCCGGCCTTGTAATTGTACTCTCGCTGGCTTTTACGCTCTCCATGCCCGTTATTTTGCTTCGTAACCATATCAGTTGGTGGTTTACCGACAGCGCCGAGGTGTGCGTGCTCGTGTCGCAGACGGTCATTCCGCTCATCGCCTACCAGATAGGCGACGGCGTTCAGTATACCTTCGCCAACGCCCTGAGGGGCATAGAGTGCGTCCGTCCGATGATATGGATAGCCTTTTTCTCCTACTTCATGGTGTCGTTGCCGTTAGGTTGGCTGCTCGGCATACACATGGGTTTCGGCCTGGTGGGTATCTGGTCGGCCTTCCCCGTGTGCCTGTCTACGGCCGGCGTGCTGTATTTCCTGCGTTTCCGCAAGGAGCTTAGGGCGATGTCAGCCGGCCGTGGTTGATTGCCATAGCGTACAAAATGCGGCTTTTTATTGCGCAGGTTGCGACTATGCCGTGGCATGCGTGAAGATGGCCGACGGATATAACGACATGGCGCGGAGCTTCAGGATAGTGAAGGCCAGCTCGATAATATTCTCCGACTACATTGAAATGCAGCACCGCAACAGCAGGAACGTGGCCGTCATCATAACCCTGCTCGTGCTTCTCGTGGGCACGGCCGCCGTTCTGGTGTGCGTGCTGGTGCGCCGCTCGCGCCGTAAGGGCGACGAGCTTGAGATGGCCATGGGATACAACAGCCGCCTGAGGGCCTCGCTCGACGAGATAACCGTAACGAAGGAGCGGATGAACGACGTGCTTACCAGCCGCAACGCCATGCTGCTCGACTCGTTCGTGATGTTGTCTGACCATATCAACGAGGTTGATAAGTTCTGCAAGACGTCGGCCAACATGATAGTGGCGGGGCAGCAGGGCAAGGCCCGCAAGGTCTTGCAGGAAGGATGTTCGGCTCCGTTCATTTCCTCGCTGTACGCCTCTTTCGACAAGTGGTTCCATTCCGTCCATCCCGACTTCGTAGAGCGTCTACTGGCCTTGCTGCGCCCCGAGGAGAGGGCTCGCTTTTTACCCCCCCCTACGGGGCTTTCGCCCGAGTTGCGCATTTATGCCCTCGTGAGCCTCGGAATTACCGACAGCGTGAGCATAGCCGAGTTTCTTCACTACTCGCCGCAGACCATCTACAACTACCGTCTGCGCCTTCGCCATTGCGCCTGCATACCCGAGAAGGACTTTGCGGCCACCGTCGCCGCGATGTACGGCAAGGGAACATCCACCCCGTCCCTTCCGAAGGGAGGGTGATAAGACTGTCTGCCGTACGCGGAAGACGGCAAAACGCAGGGTAAAAGGCCGTGTATTGAACGCTAAAAGGCCGCCTTTCATAATGCGAAAGGCGGCCTTTAACAGACATATTGATTATGAAAAATTAAATGAAAGGCAGGTGAGCTCGTTGTTGTATTTGTTTGAATGAATGTCGGCAATTTGTCAATCGTCCCTACAGAGGACGGCAAAGCCGCCATTCATGTTCGCCTATTTCCACACCACCGAGTCAACGGTGCGGTAGGTGTTCTCGAGCCGTCCGTCGGCTTTCTCGTAAGAGTCGACGTCAATCCTCATGACGGGAGCCACGTCCTTGCCGTTCACCGGTGACCATTCGGGCAGTCCGAGACCGTTGGGGTTGCCCGTCTTTATGAAGTTGAGGTAGTAGTTCTGGAAGATGGCCGATACGGTGAAGTCCTCCGGCTGCCAGTCGTACACGCGGTTGGTGGGCAGCGTGCCCATGGCGTACTCTATGTCGGCCGAGTGTACCGCGCCCGTTACGGTCAGCGCGTCCTTGTTCTCCTCGGTCTTCTTCTGCACTCCTCCGGCCAGTCCCGGCACGAGGTCGGCGTCGCGCATGGCCGGCCTCGGATGGCAGTACAGGTAGCGGTACACGGGCTGTCCGCCGGTCTTGGCGTGCATGTCGGCCCACTTCCACGTGCCGAATCCTACGAACATGTCGCCCGCCAGCTGCGCTCCCGGCTCTCCTTCCACGTCGTCATCTGTTACCAGTCCGTAAGCTTCCATAACCTTGTCGGTGTCCTTGCCGAAGCGCGGGGTTATGGCCTCCTTGACGGCCGCCACTGTCCTGGGCCTGTTGCCGAGCACTGACGCTATCGGCACTTCGGTCGAGTTCCATCCTACCAGCAGCGGCACGTGTGCCTGGCGGCCGGCGGCGTAGGTCTCCGCGGGCTGCTCGGTGAAGAAGTATCCGTCGATGTTGTACATCTTGGGCATGTACGTGCCTGCCGACTTGGCCAGCAGCTCGTCAGCCGGCAGGGCCCTCATCTCGGCCAGCGACTTGCATCCCATCTTCTTCATCGTTTCCTCGCCTGTCTTCTCGGCCTCGTTGAGCGTGGCTACCTTGTCAAACCCTATAACCGATGCGCTCGAGCCCATGGCCTGGGCGAACAGTCCCTTGCACAGCGGTGAGGCCATCAGCGCGCTGACGGAGGTAGAGCCTGCCGACTCGCCGACGATCGTTATCCTCGACGGGTCGCCGCCGAAGGCCGCTATGTTGTCCTTTACCCACTTGATGGCTGCCGCCTGGTCAAGGAATCCGTAGTTGCCCGAGCCCTTGTAGCCGGTCTCCTTTGACAGTTCCGGATGCGCGAAGAATCCGAATATCCCCTCGCGGTAGTTTGCCGTTATTGATATTATGCCGTGTCGCGCCATCGACTCTCCGGCGTAGCGTGGCTCGCTGCCCGAGCCCGCCATCAGCCCTCCGCCGTTGAAGTAGATGAGCACGGGCAGCCCCTCGTCCATGGTCTTCGCGGGCGTCCAGATGTTCAGGTAGAGGCAGTCCTCGCTCATTTTCTTCGTTCCGAAGTTCATGTCGCCGAAGAGGTTTTGCTGCATCGGGTTGGGGCCGAAGTCCTTGGCCTCCCTGACGCCTGCCCACGGCTTGACGGGCTGTGGCGCCTTCCAGCGCAGTTCGCCTACGGGCGGCTGGGCGAACGGTACGCCCTTGAATACCTTGATACCTGACTCGTAAGTGCCCTCGAGCACTCCTGCGGCCGTCTTAACCTGCGGGGCTTGCGCGCCGGCGGCCAGTGCGGCTAACGCCAGGGCGAGTGATGTAAGCAGTTTTTTCATGATGGTTTTATGTTTTAAATGGTTGTACTTTTCATGTCTTTTTCCTACAAAAAATGTGCCGAACCGCCGTTTTTTTACTTTGAATGTTGCCCGGATGCGACAATTAAGGCGCGGCAAGCCATGCCCGCCGTGCCTTAATGTTCCGTTGGCAGGCTAACGCCGTGTTAGCCTGCGGCCTAAAATAAACAATCTTTATAACACTAATATTAACCTGTCCGTAGTTTGTCAGAAGCTTATTCTTGCGCTGAACTCAACAGTGAACGGGCGTATGTAGCTGCCGGCCATGAGGTAGTTGTGGTATGGCGTGGTGTCGGTTACCAGGTCGGCTGAGCTGATGTTGCCGCTCGCTCCCTTCTGGTTGAGCAGGTTGACCATGCTCATCGACAGCGAGAGGTGCTTGTTCATCGCGTAGTCAATGCCCGCGAAGGTCTCCCAGCGGCCGTTGAAGTACAGGCTGTTGGTCTTGTTGATGTACTGTTTGCTCTGGTAACGGAAGCTGGCCCATACGCGGAACTTGTCGAACGAGTAGCTCGGGTCAAGCTCTACGATAATCCTGCTTACGCCGGGGCTGTAGTTTCCGCTGAAGTCGTAGGTGTTGCTCGTTCCGTCGCTGAATGTCGGAACCATCACGAAATCCTTGTACTTCGGCTCCTGGAGGGTGAACAGTCCGTGGAACTGGAAGCCCTTGAACGGCGTGAGCACTACGTCGGTGGTCCATCCGAGAGTCTCGAGGTCATAAGATACGGGCACCGTTATCACCTCTGCCGTGTTGTTGGGGTTGGTGAATTGGCTGCGTGCCTGGTAGTTGGTCTTCATGATGTACGTGAACTGTGACACGAGCTTTATTCATGAGTTGTTCCAGAACAGTCCGGCACGGGCGAACACCGTATTGCTTTGGTCGGTGTTGGGCAGGGTGGTGCCGGCGAACATTCCGGGGCCTGATGCCGTCGAGGCGAACACTCCCTCGGCCAGCAGTCCGAAGCCTTGGGTTATTGTATAGCGCAGGTTAAGCTGTGCGGCGGGGTTGAAGTAGTCGTAGCTGAAGCCGGTCTTCGTGGCGTTCAGGATGCTCCACTGCGGCGTGCGGGCGTTCTCGGGATACTTGATGTCGGTGCCGCCCGGCTCGTCGTTGGTCATGGCGTTGCGGCCGCCTAACTTGTAGTACTCGAGGCGTAGGCCTGCCGACAGCCACCAGCGGTTGTTTATCTGCCAGTCGTCGGAGAGGTAGAGGGCGGTCTTCAGCTCGTGGGCGTCATAGTATTCGGCGCCTGTGTTGAGGCCGGCGCCCTGCTGTCCGTTCAGCTTCAGCCATACGGGGTCTGCCTCGACGGTGTGCGCGTACAGTCCGGTGCTGTTGATCATGTCGGGCATCATCCACCATACGTTAAGCCCCACGCGCCAGCTGTGGCGCTTGTCGCTGCTCGTGCCTGTCAGCTCGGCCGTGTTGAACCATGACCTCTCGTGGGCCACCTCACGCTGAAGGTAGCGTGTGGCGTAGTTGCCCGTGAAGAGCTCTCCGTCCTGGTGGCTGTACGTGTCGTAGGCGTATGTGTACCCGCTGTTCTCGTCGGCCAGTCCTATGCCCGCCGCCGAGAGGCCCAGGTAGTGTACGTTGGCGTAGTGGTACTTGGTCATGAACCTCAGGTGCATGTTCCTTGTGAGGTCGTAGTCGAACTTGAGGTTGACGTCGTTGCTAAGCGCCGTCATGCCCATGTCGCGCTGTACGCTGGTCATCCTGCCCGTGGCGGCGTCGTAGTAGATTATCTGGCTGTTGGCGGGCAGGAATCCGTCGCGGCCCATGTCGAACCCGTTGTACTCCTTTACGCTACCGTCGCCCACGAAAATGAACGGCGCGGTGCCGTCGGTGGCGTTGCGTGTGAAGTTGTACTTGTAGAACAGGCTTATCTTGCCTCGGTTGTTGTTGAACCTCTTGGTAATGCCGAACTTAAACTGCTTCATGTCGTTCTGCCATTTTGTGTCGGCCAGCTTGTTCGTGCCCGGGTCAAGGTTGGTGTACGCTCCGGCGGTGAAGCTCCATCCCTTGGCTATCGGTCCTGACGCTGACACGTTGAAGCGTTGCAGTCCGAAGATGTTTGTGTTGTACTGGGCGTTGCCCTCGAACTTGTCACCTCCTTCCTTGGTCCACGAGTCGATGATGTAGTTCACCGTGCCGTTGGTTATGGCGTTCTCGCTGAGCGACTTCATTTCCACGTGCGAGTAGACGGGGCTTGCCGCCCAATAGTAGTAGGGGAGCATTGGCCACCACGTCCACGATACGGGCGTGCCGTCCTCGTATATTGTGGCTGACAGCTCCGATGGCAGTCCGATTGACACTTGTCTTGGCTGGTTGTCGGCCGAGGCGTTTAGCATTACGTTGCGGTTCTCCACCTCCTTGGTGTTGGGCACCGAGTCTTTCTTTATCTCGTTCTGCGCCATGGCGGGAGCCAGGCTTGCCATGATGGCAGCCGTTATCATCAGTTTTCGTCCTTTGTCCATTTCTTTTGTTCGCTTTGTTTTTCTTTGGTATTATTTTATCGCGTTGTTGTTGAAGCGTACGTTGGCGCCGAAGTCGGTCACTACGAGGTCAAGGTCGAGCGTCGGCTTGTCGGCCTTTTCGCCCTTGCGCTTGCCCGTGAGCACGTCCGAGCACAGCGTGCCGATGTCCTCCACGCGCTTCTTTGTCTCGGCGTTGACGCAGTAGTAGTGGCTGGGGTATAGCTTGTTGATACCATATTTGCCCATGTATGCCGACATGAGGTTGCATGTGCCCACCTCAGTCCTGAGCGTGGTGAACACCAGCAGGTTGCCCGAGCCGAACGAGTCGCCGCTGAAGCCGTAGCCGTTCTCCTTGTCGACGAACGTGGTCGAGCCGGGCGTGTGGCCGGGAGTGAACACTACTTCGAGCTGCCTGCCGCCGAGGTCGATTACCTGTCCGTCCTTGAGGAACCTCTTTTCGCCCTTGTATTCGGGCATGAACTCCGGCACGCCTACCATGTCGGCCGCGTTCATGTACAGGTAGGGGAAGTCGTTGATGGCCGCTCCCGTGTGGTCGGGGTGAACGTGCGTGACGATGAGCGTCAGCGGTTTAGAGGTTATCCCCCTCGGCTATTTTCCTGAGTCCGGGTATGTTTGTTCCGGCGTCGATTAGCACCGCCTTGTCGTTTCCCTCGACGATGTACACCGTTTCGTTGGCCATCAGGTGGCCGTTACCCTCCCAGGTGTGCTCGTCAATCTGGCGGAAGATTACGTCGTCATTCTGGAACACTACTTTTTCCGAATACTTGCCTCCGCCTTGCGCGAGGGCTGCCATGCTGATGAATGCCATCATGCATGATACTAAAATCTTCTTCATTATCAATTGTTTTTAGTTAGTAAATGTTTATGTGAATGCGCTTTGTGTGGTTGGTCACGGCCCGCGGCGTGGCGGGGGCTGGTCCATGTGTTTGCGAAAGGCCGCTTTCCGTCTTGCAAAAGGCGGCCTTTCAGGCGGTAAAAGGCGGTCTTTCAGCCCGTGAAAGGCCGTCTTTTATAAGCAGTCTTATTTCATCTCCTTCAGCAGGCATGGGCGCACGCGTTCGGTCACACGGCCCTTCTCGCTCACGGTGACGGTCATCGGGGCCATGTCGGCTGCGTCGCTTGCCACCATTACCTTGTACTCTCCGCTCTCTACCTGCCACTGGCTGTCCTTCTCGTTGAACGAGGCCAGGCTTACGTAGGGTATCTTTATCTCTATGGTCTGTGTCTCGCCGGGAGCGAGCTTGCGCGTCTTGGCAAAGCCTTTCAGCTCGCGCGCCGGCTTGTCCATGTCCTTACCGGGTGCCGACACGTACACTTGCACCACGTCCTTTCCGGCCATGCCGCCGGTGTTCTTCACGGTTGTCCTTACGGTTATGTCGCCGTCGGCGTTGACGGACACCTCGGGGCGGCCTTGCTCGAAGGTGGTGTAGCTCAGTCCGTAGCCGAAGGGGTATGCCACGCTTACGCCTTTCGTCGTGTAGTAGCGGTAGCCTACGTACACGCCTTCGTTGTACTCGGTGTAGTCAAAGTTGCGCACCGTGCCCTCCGTGCGCTTGTCCTTGAAGGCGGCCAGGGCTTTGTTGATGAGGTCTTCGCTGATTTCGTCGGGCATGGGGAAGTCGGCCTTGTTGCATACGTCGGCGTATCTCTTGACCCATGTCATCGGCAGTCGGCCTGACGGACACTCCTTGCCCGTGAGCACGTCGGCCACCGAGTTGCCGCCTTCCTGTCCGGGCAGCCATACGCAAAGGATGGCGTCGGGCATTGAAGTCCACGTCTCGGTCTCCACCGGTCCGCATACGTTGAGGATAACTACTACCTTCTTGCCTGCCTTGTGGAATGCCCCGCACACACCTTCCACCATCTTCAGCTCAGCCGGCGTGAGGTTGAAGTTGTCGGAAACGTTCCTCTCCATTGACTCGCCCGAGGTCTTGCCGATGGTTATTATGGCCATGTCGTTGTCCTTGGCGGCCTTGTCGAGCATGTCTTGCGGCAGCTCCATCTCGTCGATGAGCTTCTCCGGCAGGAAGCGGTCCCTTTCTTTCTTGCCTTTGTCCAGCGCCGCCTTGGCCTTTGGAATGTAGTCGAGGTAGGCCTTCTGTACTTTCCTGTCAATCCTGAGTCCTGCGTTCCCGAGCCCTTCGGTGAGGCTTACCACGTAGGCGTGGTTGACGTTACCCGAGCCCGTTCCTCCCGCTATGAAGTCGTAGGAGGTGCGCCCGAACACGGCAACCTTCCTTGTCCCGCCAGCCAGCGGCAGCGCCCCGCCGTCGTTCTTGAGCAGCACCATGCCCTCGGTGGCGGCGTTGCGCGTTATGAGCGCGTGCGCCTTCAGGTCGGGATTGTTGTCGGCCTTGTGCCCCTTGAACGTGGGCGTGCGCATGATGAACTCGAGAATGTGGCGTATGTTGCGGTCTATTATCTCCATGGATATGTGCCCGTTGACGATGGAGCGCTTCAGCTCTTCCCTCTGCGCCGTCTTTCCGGGCATTGTAAGGTCGTTGCCGGCCTCCATCTGGGCCGTGGCGTACTGCCCTCCGAACCAGTCGCTCACGACCATTCCGTTGAAGCCCCATTCGTGGCGGAGTATCTCCGTCACGAGGTCGGCACGTTCGCTGGCCATCGTTCCGTTAATCCTGTTGTACGATGTCATGACGGTCCAGGGCTGCGTTTCCTTCACGACGATTTCGAAAGGCTTGAGGTATATCTCCCTGAACGTGCGCGGCGAGCCTACCACGTTGTTGCTCGTGCGGTTGGTCTCCTGGTTGTTCAGTGCGAAGTGCTTTAGCGACGTGCCTACGCCGTTGCTCTGTATGCCGTTCACCACGGCCACGCTTATCTTGCCGGCCAGCAGCGGGTCCTCGCTGTAATACTCGTAGTTGCGCCCGTTCAGCGGGTTGCGCATGATGTTGGTTGCCGGCGCCAGCAGCACGTCTATGCCGTAATGGCTGGTCTCGTCGCCCATGGCCTGGCCTATCTGGCCGGCAAGCTCGGTGTTCCAAGTCGAGCTTACCACCGTAGCTACGGGGAAGTGGGTGCAGTAGAACGTCTTGTCGGTACCCTCGCGCGTGGGGTCTATCCTGACGCCTGCCGGCCCGTCAGCCATTATTATGGCCGGTATGCCCAGTCGCGGGATGGCGTTCGTCTGGCCGGCGGCGCCCGGCACGAGTTCTGACGAGTTGCCGATGGTGGCCTTTTCGTCAGTGTCAATGCCTGCCGCTCCTATCACCATGTCGAGCTTCTCGTCAAGGGTCATGGCGTTGATTACTTCATCTATGGGGTCGGTTCCCAGTTTAGGATAGTTTTGTCCGCCCGCGTTTACGCAGCATGTTGCCGCGATGGCGGATAAAAGTAATGTTTTCTTTAGCATAAGGTAAAATTTTGTTTCCGGCGCAAAGGTAATAAGTATAGTTGCCGGGCGTAGCGGCAAGTAAGGGCAAAAGTAAACGCATTGAAAACGTAAAATACTTGTTTTCAATGCGTTACGTAAATTGTTGTGATACGGAAAGTAAACTTTTTCAAACCTGCTTATTGCATTTTTCGCAGATGTATAGCACGTGTCGGCCGCCGCCGTCCGTCGTTCCGAAGATGTAGGCGTCGCCGCCGTCCTTCAGTTTGAGTTTGCGGCGCAGGGCGTCGGCCGCCATCGGGAAGTTCCTTACGCTTACGTTGGCGCGGCTGATGCCGGCAAGTGCCGTTTTAAGTTCACGCTTGTTCATCGTCGTAACGGCGCGTATCCTGAAGCCGCGGCCGGGGAAGGCGGGCACTTCTACAGGCGACGTGAACAGGTGGCTGTCGTGACTTATCTGGCTTACGCCGTACTCGCGGGCTATGAGACCGAAGCATCCGGCCTTCATCAGCGAGGCGTTCGGCTCGTAGAGATAGGCCGGAGGGGATAACCGGGAAGGCTGGTAGAACCGGGATGACTGGGAAGGCTGGGGTGGCAGGGAGAACTGTGAGGGCGTGAAGGAGAACGTCTGGCTGTCGTTTACGCAGTATATCTTTTCCGTACCGTCGTACTTACGCGACATGACCAGCAGCAATTCCTTGCACTCGTTGCCTGCCGATATGATGTGTATCTCGCCCACGTGCGGCCCCATGTCGGCCGCGGCCTTGCGCCAGTCGAGCATTGGCGAGAGCTTTATCATGGTGAAGTCGGCCTTGTCGAGCAGCGTTTCCTTCATCGCTACCATGTCGGGGGTGCAGTCGCTTATGGCGAAGGTGCGGCCGCCTTGCGCGTCGCGGCGTGCCGGGTCGGCGTATATCATCGTGCAATGTTCTACGGACGCGATAATTTGCGCTGAGTCGCCGCAAAGCGTCTCGGCCTGGGTAATGCCCAGCGCGGCCATGTTGTGCCGTGAGACGTCACGTAAACGGGCTTGCCGCTCAATGTAGACGGCCCGGCCGAACAGCGGCGCCATGAACGAGAAGTCTACTCCGAAGCCGCCCGTAAGGTCGATTAGGGTTGTGGGGTTGTTGGGAAGAGCCGGGAGAACTGGGAGTTCTGCGATGAGGCGGCGCGCCACTCTGGCCTTGTAGGCGGCGGTCTGTTCGGAGGAGCATTGCTCCATGGCGAGTGCCGGCGGGAATATTATGGCGTCGTTGGCGGCCCACGTCGGCAGTTTCTTCCTTGCCTTCTGCCGCCCGGCTATTTGGTCGAGGGCGAAGGGCAGGTCGATGTCCGTGCGTCCGGCGTGGCGCAGCGCAAGGTCGCGGATGTCGGCGTCGAGGTTTTGGGAGATGAATTCCTGGGTGGTCATGGCTCTTTTTTTATTGGGTGGGGCGGGAGGAATGGGAGAACCGGGAGGGGTGGGAGGACGGGGAGGAATGGGAGTTTTTGGAGATTTTAATATTTCCCAGCCCTCCCGGCTCTCCCAGCTCTCTCAGTTCTCTCTTTTATTTGATTACTTTGTAATACTTCTTCGCGGTGGCTCTTGACACGAGGTTGAAGTGCCACCACTCCGTCCTTAGCGGGCGGAAGCCGGCGTAGCGCATTACTTCGCGCAGCAGCTGGCGGTTCTTGCGCGCCTGCGGGCTGATGCGGCCGCTGCTTACGAGGGCTGCCTCGCGGTCGATGTGCGCCGCGCTGCCCATGTAGTCGATTTTCGTTCCCATGTCGAGCGTGTCGCCGTCGAGCGTGGCCAGTGTTATGTCCACCGCCATGCCGTAGTTGTGCAGGCCTCCGCCGCGGGCGGGATTGCTTACGTAGAAGTACTTTTTGGTGTTCTTCACCTTGTCCCACATGCGCTGCTGTATGCTCATGGGGCGTGCCGCGTCATACACTTTCAGCGTTAGGTCGGGGCGCAGCTGCTTCAGTCTTGCCTGCGCCTTGGCCAGCGCGGCGGCGGCCTTGGGATGGAGGTAGGCGCGCGTTAGGTCGGTGTAGAGCACCGTGCCGGTGAAGTTGTCGGCCCTCGAATACATCAGGCTGACCTGTATCGACTTGTCCTTGGTGTGGATGTCGACCATTCCCTGCCGTTCCATCGACAGCTCCGTCTTCGTCTTGGCGGCCTTTGTCTGCGCGCTGGCCGGGGCGGCGAGCATGGCCATCAGCGCCAGCATGGTGATGGGAAATTTTATCATGACTGTGTTTTTAACGCAAAAGTAAGGCTTTTGCCGTCATAAAACAAATTTTCGCCGCAATTTGTTTGTTCTGCGTTTTATGGAAGTCTGCGTAACCCGCTGGCTTTCAACGCATTGCGAAAGGCCGCCTTTTGCAGTGCAAAAAACGGCCTTTCGCAATGTGGTTTGCGGTCTTTTGAAAGGCAAAAGGCCGCATTCCGCTGTTCCTGATTTTATGGGATTAGAGTGCTTCTACTTCTTGTGCTCCACGGTGTACACCACCTTGCCCTCCTTGTCGATGAGGTAGAGGTCGAGCGTCTGCTTGTCGGCGCTCACCAGCGAGAAGCCGCTCACGCCCGAACAGAACTGCGTTCCGTCAATCTTGTTGACTTTCGGACGGCTCAGCGAGCCGCTGGTGTTCACCACGTAGTCGATGTTGCATCCCGGCTTGCGTATGTGCTGGAAGTTGTGTATGTGGCCGCAGATGTACATGGCCACGTTCGGGTGCTTCAGCAGTACGGCGTTCAGGCGGTTCTGCATGTCGGTGCGCTCGGTGTCGTTCTTGTCGGTGTCGGCGTAGATGGGGTGGTGGCCCAGCACTATCACCCAGTCCTCCTTGGCGTCGGCGAGTGTCTGGTCGAGCCATGCCAGCTGCTTCTGGATGTCCTCTTTGCCTGCGTCGGGGTATTTCCCGGTGTCCTTGCGGTACTTGTCTATCATCGGGGTGGTGTCGACGAAGACGAGGCGCACGGTAACGTCGTCGTCCTCAATCACCTTCGTGTAGTACTTCGCAGGCATCATCCAGCGGCGGCTCACCTTGGCGTAGTCGAGCACGGCCTGCGTGTTTCCGCGGTACTCGTGGTTTCCGCAGATGGGGTACCAGGCCAGCATCAGCTCGGGATGCGAGTAGATGAGTTCGTAGTTGGTCATCCAGAGAGGGTCTTCGGTGCTCACGACGCCCTCGAAGTGGTGTATGTCGCCTGCCGCGGCAACGCACTCTATGCCGACGGTCTCGGCCATGCGGCCCATCAGTTCGGCTATCGGTTTCTGGTCGTAGTATCCGTTGCGGCCCAGGTCGTTGGCCACGTAGAAGTTGACCGACTTCTCGAGTTTAGCCCACTCGGCGGGCGTCTGGCCCATAGCCGTGATGACGGCCATGGCCATGAGTAACATTAATGTTTGTATTCTTTTCATTGGGATGTTGTTTTTATTAATTTCGGAGTTAAGGAGTTATGGAGTAAAGGAGTTAAGACAATACCCTTGTTGACTTGTTCCACTTGTGCGGTTGGCTGGCAAGGCATGTATGATAAGCCCGGAAGCGCGTGCCGCCTGCAGGGGTATTGTCTTAACTCCTTTACTCCATAACTCCTTAACTCCTTGAAAAATACTTTAGAAATTCACCTTGAATCCTGCGTTGAGCTTAGCTCCGTAGTATTCAACCTGCATCGTGCGGTCCTTCTCGCCCTGGTAGTAGCGCAGGGGTTGGTTGAGCAGGTTGTTGGCCTGTACGTAGAAGGTGTACTTCGTGTTCTTTCCCCAGGTGTAGCTTGCGTTGAGGTCCATGTAGTGCGTTGCGTCGTAGTAGCGGCGCAGGGCGGTCTCCTCCACATACTCCTCGTCGTCCTGGAAGGCTGACGTGTAGTTGTAAGACAGGCGCACGTTCAGGCCCCACTTGTCGAAGTAAAGCGACGCGTTGGCCATGTGCTCGGGCGAACCGGGCAGCGCCTGCTCGTCCTTGTCGCCGAATACAGACTTCACAATGTTGCTGTGAGTGTAAGTGTAGTTGCCGTAGAAGCCAACGCAACGCAGTGCCGGAGAGATGAAGCCGAAGTCGCGCTGGAAGCCAAGCTCCACTCCGAGCAGGTCGGCGTCGAAGGCGTTGAGCGGCTGGCTGACCTCTGCCTCGGCGTAATTGCCGTAAGCCATGTCGCGCTTCAGGTTGACAGAATAGTCCTTGACGCGCTTGTAGAACACTGCCGCCGACACAAGGCCGACACTCTTGAAGTAGTAGTCGGCTGACAGGTCGATGTTGTGCGAGGTGATAGGCTTCAGGTCGGGGTTGCCCAGTGTGATTTCAACAGGCGACTCCTCGGTGTTGTAAGAAGCGTTGGCAACGAGGTGAGAGTACTTCGGGCGTGCCAGCGTCTTGGTGTAAGAGGCGCGCACCTTGAGGTCGTCGGTAGCGTCCCATTTGACGAGGAAGCTCGGCAGCCAGCTTATGTAGTTGTTCTTGAACTTGCCCGTTGGGTCGAGGCTTTCGTCTCCGTTCTCGTCGATGTTCCAGTTGAAGCCGCTTGTCTCAAGGTCAGTGTACTCCATGCGGAGGCCGGCCATTACCGTGAACTTGCGTCCCAGCTTCTGCGTGAAGCGCAGGTATGCGGCTGTAACCTGCTCGGTTGCGTCATAGTCTCCTGCCGATTCTTCGAGCACCTGCTCGCCTCCGAGCAGGGCCCAGTCCTTCGCATTAAACTGCTCGAGGTAGTCCTTGCTTACGAAGTCCATGGCCTTGTACTGGTCGCCGGGCATGAAGCCGTCGCGTATTTGCGATGTGTAATAGTTGGTGTAGTCGGTTCCGTAGATGTCCTCGTAGCCGTCCTTGTAGTCGTAACAAAGCACTTCCTTTGTCTTGTGCTTGTGAGTGTACTTCGCGCCGAACTTCAGCGAGTTGCCGAACAGGCCGCTTGCGAGGGGCAGCTCGAAGTCAACCTTGGCCTTCCACTCGTTTTCGCGTATCCATTCGTTAGCGTTGGTGAACTCGTCCACTTCCCAGTCGCCGTCATGAACAGAGATGGGCGTTATGGCGTAAGGCTGGCGTCCGCCCTCGTCTTCCATGTCGATGGTCATGTCCTTCTGCTTGATGGTGAAGTAACGCTCGTCGGGGCGGTCTTCGCTTGCACGTGAGTAAGACACCATCCAGTCGGTTTGCAGCTTGTCCCAGAGCAGGTGGTCACCGCCCAAGGTGAAGTCCATTGTCTGCTGGAGCTCGAGGCGTGCGCCGCGGTTGTCCTTTGAGCCGGCCTTGGTCTGTATCTCGGTCTTCATCTCTCCGGCGCCGTCGGCCAGGTCCTTGTAGCTAACGCGGTAGCGGTTCTCCCAGTCGTTGCGGCGGTTGTAGATGCCGTTGAAGTAGATTTTATGGTTCGGGTTGAAGTCGTAGTCCATAGAGAGCGAGTAGCTTTGGCGTTCGCGCGTCACGTAATATTGGCGCACTTCGGCGTCGGTGAGCACTACGTTGCCGTCGTCGTCAAGGTCGTATTCGAACTCGGTGTTGTCCGAGCCGGCCGGCGAGTTCTGGTAAGATATGGCGGCCATGATGCCGAACTTGTCGTTGAAGAAGCGGTCGCCCCACGTCGCGCCGAGGTTGAGCTGGAGCTTGTCGCTAATCCAGTTGTAGCCCGTTCCGGCCGTTACGTTGAACACGCGGCGGTAAGGCGTGTTCTTGGTTACGAGGTTGATGGCACCGCCTATGGCGTCGCCGTCCATGTCGGCGGTGACAACCTTGTTCACTTCGATGGTCTGTATCATGTCGGCGGGTATGAGGTCGAGCTGCACGTTACGCGCGTCGCCCTCGGCGGAGGGCAGGCGGTTGCCGTTGATTGATACGCTCGAGAGGTCGGGCGACGTTCCGCGCACCTGTCCGAAGCGTGCCTCGCCCTGGTCGTACTGTACGTTGATACCGTTGATACGCTTGAGGGCGTCGCCGATGTTGGAGTCGGGGAACTTGCCTACCTGGTCGGCCGATACTACGTTGGTCAGGTTGAAGTTGTTTTTCTGTTGGTTGATGGCGCGGCTCTGTCCGTGGAACGCGCCCTTGACTTCCACTCCCTCAAGCTCTACGCCGTCGGTGAGCACGAAGTCCTGCACAACCATCTTGTCGGGCGTAACGGTCAGCTTCATCGTCTTGGGCTGGTAACCTACGTACGAAACCTTTACTATATACGTGCCGGGCTTCAGGTTGGTGAGCGTGTAATAGCCGTTGACGTCGCTCACGACGCCCGTGTGAAGGCTCTCAATCATCACGGTTGCTCCGGGCAGCACCTGGTTCTGGGCGTCAACGATGCGTCCGCGCATCACGCCTAATGCTGCCTCGTTAGAATCGGGGACGGCAAATGCCGATGCAGAAAGCACAGCCGCCACGCAGAATGTCGATAGTTTTCTGTAATTTTTTTTCATAAAAAACTTTAATGATTTGACGGGTGCAAAGTTCCGTCTTTCATGTTACATGCGTATTGCAAGACTTTGTTTTTATCCTTAACAATTCATTACAAATATGTTACGGAGTATTAAAATCGTGTTTCATCGCCTGCCTTTCTCGCGCGCGTAGGCCGTCGCCGCCGTAACGGATTGATGTACAGCGTGTTATGAAAGGCCGTCTTTTGCCGTGTAAAAGACGGCCTTTCGTCTTGCCGTTTGCGGCCTTTTACGTTGTAATATGCCGTCTTCCGCGGCAGCGTGAGGTGGGGCGCTGAGCGTGTTTGCAACTGGGTTGCACTCCTGTTTCGTTATTTTTGCATGTAAAAAAGCGAAAACAGGAAACATTATGGATTACAAATCACTTTTCATCGGGGCGTTTGGCATAATGCTTGCCGCGGCGTGTACCGGCAAGGACGGCGCCCACGCCGACGCCGACGGCCATGCCGACGGGGGCGGGGCCAACCCCAGCGAGATAGTCATAACGCCCGACAGGGCCAAGGCCGCGGGCATTGTTACCGCCGTGGTGGAGCCGGGCGAGTTTAACGGCGTAATCCCCTGCGGCGGCAAGATTCTTGCCGCTTCGGGCAGCGAGGCTACCGTCGTGGCCACCGTGGCGGGCATAGTGTCACTGCCGCGCGGCCTTGCCGAGGGCTCTCCGGTGGCCAAGGGCGCCACGGTGTTCACCGTATCGTCAAGAAACTTGCAGGACGACCCTGCGCGGCAGGCCGAAATCGCATACCGCGCCGCCAAGAAGGAGTACGACCGCGCGGCGAAGCTCGTGAAGGACAGGATTGTAACCCAGAAGGAGTATAACGCCATCAAGGCCGACTACGAGCGTGCCAGGATAGCCTACGAGGCTTTCGACGGCGGCGGAGCCACGGGCGCGGGAGTGGCCGTGAAGTCGCCTGTCGGCGGCTACGTCAAGACATGCCTGGTCAAGGAGGGCGACTATGTGGCCGTAGGCCAGCCCATGATGACCGTCACGCAGGCGCGCAGCCTCTACCTCAGGGCCAACGTACCCGAGCGCTACTACGCCCAGATGGGCAGCGTGGTGTCGGCAAAGTTCAAGACGGCTTACGGCGACCGCGTGTACGACCTGCGGCAGATGAACGGGCAGCTCGTGGCCACGGGCAAGCAGACGGGCGACGGCTCGCCGTACATACCCGTGACCTTCCGCTTTGACAACCGCGCCGACGCAATGCCCGGGGCGTTTGTCGAGACTTACGTGCTGACCGGCGGACGGGGCGACGTCCTGTCGGTGCCCGTGTCGGCGCTTACCGACGAGCAGGGCCTCAGTTTCGTCTACGTACAGACCGACCCGTCGTGCTACGAGCGCCGCGAGGTGCATACCGGGCGCTCTGACGGCAGCCGGGTGGAGATAAAAAGCGGGCTGGCGGCCGGCGAGAGGGTTGTCGTTGAGGGCGCCGTACAGGTGAAGCTGGCCTCCGCGAGCACGGCGATACCCGCGCATACGCATAGTCATTAAGAAGTAGTTAAAGTAGTTACAAGGTAGTTAGAGTAATTAAAGTCATTACCCCTGCAGTTTGCGCAAAAGTCAATAAGCGGCAATGCATTTGACTTTAACTACTTAGCGGCCGCAGGGAGCGATAACTGCTTTAACTGCATTAGCTACCTGAATAAAATAAACAAACCATGCTCAACAAGATAATTCGTTTCTCATTACATAACCGTCTGTTCGTGCTCGTGGCGGCCGTGCTGCTCACCGTGGCGGGGATATACACCACCGGGCAGACGGAAGTAGACGTATTCCCCGACCTCAACGCACCTACGGTAGTCGTGATGACCGAGGCCGGCGGCATGGCTGCCGAAGAGGTGGAGCAGCTCGTGACGTTCCCCATCGAGACGGCAGTCAACGGCGCCACCCACGTGCGCCGTGTACGTTCGTCGTCTTCGACGGGATTTTCGGTAGTATGGGTAGAGTTCGACTGGAACACCGACATCTACCTGGCGCGCCAGATAGTGTCGGAGAAGCTCGCGGCGGTCAACGAGAGCCTGCCCGAGAACGTCGGCAAGCCTACGCTCGGCCCGCAGTCGTCAATCCTCGGTGAAGTGCTCATCGTGGGGCTTACGGCCGACAGCACGTCAATGCTCGACCTCAGGACGCTGGCCGACTGGACAATACGCCCGCGGCTGATGTCCACGGGCGGCGTGTCGCAGGTGTCAGTGCTCGGCGGAGACGTCAAGGAGTACCAGATATTGCTGCATCCCGGCCGCATGGCACACTACGGCGTGACGCTCGGCGAGGTGCTTGCCGCCACCGGACAGATGAACCGCAACACCAACGGAGGCGTAATTTACGAGTACGGCAACGAGTACATCGTGCGCGGACTGGTGTCGACCGAGGACGTGGCCGAGATGGCTTCGGCAGTGATAAAAAGCTCGGGCGGCGACGCCATAACGCTGGGCGACGTGGCCGACGTGCAGGTCGGAGCGCAGGTTCCGCGCCTCGGCACAGCCTCGGAGAAGGGCAAGCCCGCCGTGCTGCTTACCGTAACAAAGCAGCCCGACACGGGAACCATCGAGCTTACCGAACGGCTTGAGGAAGCATTGGATGACCTGAAGAAGAACATGCCGGCCGACGTTCACGTGTCAACAGACGTGTTCCGACAGTCAAGGTTCATCGAAAGCTCGATAGACAACGTGAAGGACTCGCTCTACGAGGGCGCTTTCTTCGTAGTGGTGGTGCTCTTCCTCTTCCTCGCCAACGTCCGCACGACGCTCATCTCGCTCGTAACGCTGCCCGTGTCGCTGCTCGTATCGCTCATGGTGCTTCATTATTTCGGCATGAGCGTCAACACGATGAGCCTCGGCGGACTGGCGATAGCCATCGGCTCGCTCGTCGACGACGCCATAGTTGACGTGGAGAACGTGTGGAAACACCTGCGGGAGAACCGCGCGCTGCCCAAGGAAGAGCGGCTGCCAGTGCTCGAGGTGGTGTTTAATGCCTCGCGCGAGGTGCGCATGCCTATACTCAACTCAACGGCGATAATCATCGTAAGCTTCATACCGCTGTTCTATCTCAGCGGCATGGAGGGGCGCATGCTCATACCGCTCGGCGTGGCGTTCATCGTTGCCCTGGCGGCATCTACGCTCGTGGCGCTGACCCTTACGCCCGTGCTTTGCAGCTACCTGCTGGGCGGCAAGAAGGACGGAGGGGCCCGTCGTGAGGCTTTCGTGGCGCGGTGGCTGAAGAAACATTACGAGCGTTGGCTCGTATGGGCTCTCGACCATAAGCGTCCGGTAGTGGCGGCTACGGCGGTATTGTTCGTGGCCGCGCTCGGGCTGTTCTTCACCTTGGGGCACAGCTTCCTGCCGAAGTTCAACGAGGGCTCGTTCACTATCAACATAAGCTCGCTGCCGGGAATATCACTCGACGAGTCGGACAAGATAGGGCGCCGCGCTGAAGAGATACTGATGTCGGTGCCCGAGATACAGACTGTGGCGCGAAAGACCGGTCGCGCCGAGCTTGACGAGCACGCGCTGGGCGTCAACGTGTCTGAAATCGAGGCTCCGTTCGAGCTCAAGGACCGTTCGCACGAGGAGCTTCTCGATGACGTGCGCCACCGCCTGTCGGTCATTTCCGGTGCCAACATCGAGATTGGCCAGCCCATAAGTCACCGCATAGACGCCATGCTGAGCGGCACGCAGGCCAGCATAGCCATCAAGCTTTTCGGCGATGACCTGAACAAGATGTTCGACCTCGGCAACCAGATTAAGGCCGCCGTAAGCGACGTCGAGGGCATTGCCGACCTTAACGTGGAGCAGCAGGTGGAGCGTCCGGAGCTTGAGATAAAGCCCAAGCGCGAGATGCTGAAACTGTACGGCATACCGATGGCCGACTTTAATACGTTCGTACGTGTCAACATGGCTGGCGAGACGGTGTCGCAGGTGTATGACGACGGTGGCAGCTTCAACCTCGTTGTGCGTGCCGCCGAGCACGACCGCTGCGACATGGAGCGCATTCGCGACCTCATGATTGACACTCCCGACGGACGGAAGGTGCCGCTGGCCAACGTGGCCGAGGTGACATCGACCATGGGGCCGAACACTATTAACCGTGAGAACGTGAAGCGCAAGATCGTGATTTCGGCCAATGCGAGCGGCCGCGACCTGCGCAGCGTGGTCAATGACATAAAGAGGCGGGTGGACGCCAAGGTGGATTTGCCCGATGGATACCACGTTGAGTACGGCGGACAGTTCGAGAGCGAGCAGTCGGCCAGCCGTGTGCTGCTGCTCGCGTCGCTGCTCAGCATTGTCGTGATATTCCTCCTTCTGTACATGCAGTTCCGCAACGCGCTCGAGAGCGGGGTGATACTGCTCAACCTGCCGCTGGCGCTTATCGGCGGCGTGTTCGCCCTCGTGATGACTACGGGCGAGGTAAGCATACCGGCGATTATCGGCTTCATCTCGCTGTTCGGTATCGCCACGCGTAACGGCATGCTGCTAATCAACCGTTATAATATGCTGTGTGCCGATGGCGACGACAGTCTCAGGCAAAGCATTGTCCACGGTTCGCTCGACCGCCTGAACCCCATCCTCATGACGGCTCTCTGCTCGGCGCTGGCCCTCGTGCCGCTTGCCTTGCGCGGAAGCCTGCCAGGCAACGAGATACAAAGCCCCATGGCTAAGGTCATCCTGGGAGGGCTGCTGACGTCGACGTTCCTCAACGCCTTCATCATCCCCATCGTCTACGAGTGGATGAATAGGAAGGGAGTAGTAAGGAGTAAGGAGAGGAGTAGTAAGGAGTAAGTAGAAATGCTATCAGGCTTATTTGGCCAATTAGCCCTATAGGCCTTATTTTAAAAAGAATTATGAAAGCAACAATATTATCTATCGCGGCATTGCTCATTGCCGCAACGGCTGGGGCGCAGACCGTAGACGACGTGCTGCGCAGCGTGGAGATGAACAACCTTGAGCTGAAAGCCTTGCTCAAGGGCAACGAGGCTTCGTCACTGGAGCTGAAACAGCAGAACTCGCTTGACGACCTTTCGGTGGAATACAGCCCGTTTTTCAATGCCAACGTTAGCGGAATGGCCAGCTCCGAGCTGGTCGTAACCCAGGGCTTCGACTTCCCTACGCTGTACGGCGCAAGGCGTAAGGCCAACCGCCTGCAGGGCGAGGTAAAGGAGATGGAGTACCTTACGGCGCGCCGTGACGTTCTGCTCGCGGCGAAAAGCCTGTGTCTTGACCTTATATACATGAACAAGAGGCGGGCCCTGCTCGACGAACGGCGCAGGAATGCCGACGAGCTGATGGCCATGTACACCGAGAAATACGACAACGGCGACGCTACGGCGCTTGAACTGAACAAGGTGAAGATGGAAAGGATGAACCTCGAGACGGAGTTGGCTCAGGCCGAGGCCGGGCGGAATACGGCGTTGCAGCAGCTGCGCGCCCTTAACGGCGACAAGCCCGTTGAGCTTGAGGCCACGGAATATCCCGCGCTGCCTGCCGTGGGCGACGGTGAGCTGTATGGCCGGGCGGTGGCCGCTGACTTGTCGGTCCGCACGGCCGAGGCGTCCGTAAAGGCTGCCGAGCAGGACGTGAAGGTGAACCGCCAGAGCTGGATACCGAAGATAGAGGTGGGCTACCGGCGTAACACCGACGGCGATGATGCCAGCAACGGATTCCTTATCGGCGGCTCGATACCGCTGTTCTCAAGCAAGAACAAGGTCAAGGCGGCCAAGGCTCGCCGCACGGAAGCGCAGATGAGGCAGGCCGAAGCGCGCGTAAAGGCTGAGAGCGGGGCCCGGGCCAAGGTGGATGAGATACGGCGCTTGCGCTCGGCCGCCGCGGCGTATGACGTGCCGCTGATGCGCCAGACGCTGAAACTGCTGCGTACGGCGGTCGAGAACGGCGAGATATCCGTTACCGACTATTACGTCGAGGCCGACGGAGTGTACCGCAACATGCAGGCTTACATCGACGTGGAGAGGCTTTACCAAGGCTCGATGGCCGAGATACTGAAGAACGAGCTGTAGCCCCGCTGTCGGTAAAAGACCGTATATCGCATGATAAAAGGCCGCCTTTCGCACTGCGAAAGGCGGCCTTTTACAAGGTGATTTGCCGTGTTTTGCGGAGCGCTTGGCTACGCCCGCCGGCCTGCCGTGCCGTCGCCGCCGCGCCCGAACGCTTGTTTTCAGCCCTTTACGGCCTCTTTTCTCCTCCTTTTATAGCAGTCCTTGAAGTCGCACAGGCCGCACGAATAATCGAGCTTGCGCACGTTGGGACCCAGTCCTACGACGCCGCTTACCGACTTGATGGGCAGCATCAGGCTTGACTCCGTCAGCCTTACGCCGCAAGGGGCGCCGCCGCCGAAGAGCGGAAACAGTTTCTGCTGCTCGGACACGTTCCATCCGCAGTATCCCGGACTGAAGCGGTTGGTGTGGCGCCAGCCGCGCCCTGAGATGTCGTCCTGCAGTGTCCGTTCCATCACGTCGGCCGTAAGTTCGGCTATTACGCTGCCGAACGAGTCGGCTATGAACGTGCGCACCATGTCGTCATCGTCCTTGAGGCGCATTTGGTAGTCCTCGAACTCGGCGCCCGCCGTGGCCACGAAGAACGCGAAAGCCTCGCTCCCGCGCAGCTGCCGGGCTATGATGCGGCCTACGTTGAGCTCCGTATGGCCTATGTTGAGCGTGCACGCCGTGTCGTCGAGCCTGCCCTCGGCGATAAAGAAGGTGTATCTCGGCCGCAATATCCCCGCTATTCCGGCCTCTACGGCCTTCGTCTCGGCCACAACGTCGGCGTCGGGCGCCGCGTCGCCGTAGCCCATCTGTACGTACACTTCGTGCAGATCGAGACCGAGTTCGGGGTAAGATAATTCATATGTGGTCATTGTTTATGTTTTAAGTAGTTAAGTAGTTAGGGAGTAAAGGAGTTAAGACAAATGTTTTGTTTAATGAATAATTAATAATGAACAATGAATAATCACGTTCGCCTGTTCCGGTAATGGATTTTTCATTCTTCATTTTTTACTTTCTGCTTTTCATTTAACAGAGCATTTGTCTTAACTCCTTTACTCCCTAACTCCTTAACTACTGTAGATTATTACTGCTGTTATTCCATCTCTCCACCTCGTCGAAAAAGGCGTCGATGTTTGCCAGTGGAGTGTGCGGCGGAGTGTCGCAGCCGCTGGATATGACGAAGTTATGGAATCCCTCCATGCGCTCCAGCAGTTCTCTTGTGGCGCGGCGCATACCTTCCGGGGTGGCGTCCTTGAACAGCGATACGGGGTCGAGGTTACCCATCGAGAGCGCCGTTGCCGGCACGTCGCGCGTTACCTCGGCCATGTCGCACTTGTTGCCGAAGTGGTATGCGGCGGCTCCCGTTGCCGTCATGGCGTGGGTACACTGTCCCGTGTTGCCGCAGTTATGCAGCACTACGGCAAAAGTGTCGTCCTGTACGGCCTCCACCACGCGCCTTACGTACACCGAGGAGAAGGCCATGCAGTCGTCGTCCGACAGCAGTCCGGCCGCCGGTTCGGCCATGACGACGCCAGCCGTGCCCGCCTCTTTCAGCGCGATGCAGTATTTCAGGATGAAGTCCGTACACTTGTCGAGCAGCTCGCGTGCGGCGTCGGGCCGCTCGATGATGAGCATCATTATCTCCGACATGTCGTAGAGCCTGCCCGCCAGCGAGAACGGCCCTATGCATCCGGCCAGCACGGGGCGGTCGGTTATGCGCCGCGCGGCCGCCATGTTGGCCCTGATGTACTCCGGCACGCGCCCCGCGCGCAGCGATGGCACCCGCAGTCCGCCGATGTCTTCAGGACCGTTGAGCAGGTGTCCGCGCACTGCCGGCACCTCGTCGGGCTCGAACACGATGTCGGCGCCGAAGGCCTCGGCCTCGACCGTGAGGTCCATTATTACCGTAGCGGCAGCCGTAGGATACCTCTCGGCCACGGCGCATACCGCGTCGGCATGCACAAGTCCGTCGGTCACGGCGTCAACTACGCGTTTCCCGATGATTTCTATTCCCGGATGAGTCATTATCGGCACGGCTGCCACGGGGCGGCCGGCGATGAGCGAGCGCATCCATTCAGTGATGTTAGTTGTCATATTTCGATGTATTGTTTGACTGTAGGCGTGCCGTCGGGCGCCGGCTGCGGCTGTCGTGGAAAGGCAGGTCACGTCAGACGGCGGCCTTACGGCGCGTACTTTTAGTTAAAGAACACGTATAGCGCTATCATTACGATGGCCAGCAGCATCCAGCTTACTATCACGTCGCGCTTCGGGCGCTCCCTGAGTACGGTAACCTTTGGCTCTTCCGTGGCGGCCTTGTTACACAGGCTGACGATTACCATCTCGGCAATAAGCACCACGAAGATGTAGAACGAGAGCATCATGAAGTGTATGTGGTCGGCCGCTCCGGGTATTACCCAGAGGTAGAGAATGCCCGTTCCGATACTGAATATGGTGCCGAAGGTGAGCGTGATGTTGGCCGCCAGCGTGGTGCATCGCTTCCAGAACACGCCCATTACGAACACTGCTGCCATCGGCGGGGCGATGAAGCTGAGCACCGACTGGAACACGTTAAAGAGGTTCATGCCCTTAATGTTGTCAACGGCGACGGTTATCACTATCGACACCAGCGCTCCGATGATGGTCACAATCTGTCCCGTGCGGGCTATCTCGGCCTGTGTGGCGTTGGGTCGGATGTTCTTCACGTAGATGTCCATCGTGAATACGGTGCTCAGGGCGTTAAGGGCGGAGCCGATGGTGCTTATCAGCGCGGCGGTGAGCACTGCCAGAACGAGGCCCACCATGCCTACGGGGAAGAGGCTTGACACGAGCGTCATGTAGGCGTTGTCGGGGTCGATGGTAGCGTTTCCGAAGAAACCTGTCTTCAACAACGCGAAGCATACTATGCCTGGAACGATGTAGATGGCTACGTCGAGGATTTTAAGCCAGCCCGTGAAGTTGGCTCCGCGCTGTCCCTCGCTCAGGTTCTTTGCAGCCAGCACGGGCTGAACCATAGACTGGTCGGTGCACCAGAACCACAGGCCCGATATGGGATAGCCCAGCAGGATGGGCAGCCAGGGGAAGTCCTTGTCCGTGTTCGGCTGAAAGAGTTTCCAGTATTCTGACGGCACGATGTCGGGATTCGCCAGCACGGCTATGCCTCCCGTAAACGAGTCGCCGCCCAAGCGGTATATTCCCATGAACGTAAGCGTGGCCGATACGACGATGAGCAGCACCATCTGGTACACGTTGGTGTAGGCCACGGCCTTGAGTCCGCCGAGCATGGTGAAGAACGCCGAGATGGCCAGAAGCATGAAAGCCGACATCCACATCGGTATGCCGAACACCTGGCGGATGATTATGCCGCCGGCGAAAAGTGTCAGCGCGAGCCACGATATGAGGATGGTCACGATGGTGTACCAGGCCAGCATGTTGCGCGTTGACTGCCCGAAGCGCAGGCCCATGAACTCTGGCAGCGTCGATACGCGGCTGCCCAGGTAGCGCGGGGCGAAGACAAAGGCCAGCAGCGCTATGAACACGAAGGCGTACCAGGCGTAGTTGCCCGACACGATGCCCGTGGTGAAGCCGGCGCTTGCCGACGCGATGAGCATTGACGGGCCGACGTTGGTGCCCCACATGGAGAAGCCTATGTGGTGCCAGCGCAGCGAGTTGCCCGCCAGGAACTTGCCGCTGCCCTTCTTGCTCTTTGAACTTGCCCATACGCCTATCAGCAGAAGGATTACGAAGTAGGCGGCAAGGATGGCCCAGTCGAGGGCGTGTAATGATTGTGTTGTCATGGAATTATTCTTTAAAATATTGTTTTATTCTGTAGTTAAAGGAGTTAAAGTAGTTATCACTCGCTTTCGCTCGTTCAGTAGTTAAAGTCATTACCCCCGCCGTGATAAGGCATATTGTTGCCGTTGCAGGCATTATATGTTTTATGTCACGATAGCTGCAAAGGTATTGACTTTAACTACTCTAACTACTTTTAACTACTTTAACTACTTCTATTTACCTAATAAAATCTTCGCCACCTTCACCGCTTCGTTTGCGTTGTCGCTGTATCCGTCGGCTCCGATTTCCTCGGCGAAGGCCTGGCTGACGGGCGCGCCGCCCACCATTATCTTCACCTTGTCGCGCAGGCCGGCGTCCTCGATGGCGCGGATTACGTCCTTCATATAGGTCATTGTGGTGGTCAGCAGGGCCGACATGCACAGAATGTCGGCGTGGTACGACTTCACCGCCTCCACGAACTTGTCGCTCGGAACGTCTATTCCGATGTTGTCGACCTCGAAGCCGCTGCCCTCGAGCATTGACGCAACGAGGTTCTTGCCGATGTCGTGCAGGTCGCCCTTCACCGTGCCGATTACCACACGGCCGATGGTTGTCGACGCGCTGCCAGCCAACATGGGCTTCAGCAGTTCGAGCGCGGCCTTCATGGCGCGTCCCGCCATGAGCAGCTGGGGCACGAAGGCCTTGCCGTCCTGGAAGCGCTGGCCCACCTCGCCCATGGCGCGTATCATCTGACCGTTGATTATGTCCTGCGGAGCGGCGCCCTCGGCAAGTGCCGCGCGGGTGGCCTCTACGCACTGGTCGGCCTTGCCCTTGAGTATGGCGTCAAAGATGGCGTCGGCGCTTGACGGCGCAGGGGTTTGTCCGCCGTTTTGCGAAAGGCCGTCTTTTGCGGTGTCGTTGACGGTCTTTTGGCCAGTGAAAGACGGTCTTTCGGAAGGCGAAAGATGGCCTTTTGCAACGCCTTGACTGTCAGACTGTTGCGCAGCTGAGTCCTTGTCTGCTCGTCTGCTCGTCCACTCGTCAACTTGTCTGCTCGCTTGCTTGTATATTGAATGGGTCGAGAGGCGCAGTCCCTTGATAGGTTCCACCATCTCGGCCAGGCGCCGTATGTGGGCGTCCGTGGTGCCGCAGCAGCCTCCGATGATGTCGGTCACGTGGCGTTCGGCAATGCTCCACATCGCAGCCTGCGTCATTTCGGGCGTCATGGGGTATCTGCCAGAGGCGTCGGGCTTGCCCGCGTTGGGGTAGAGCGATATGAGGTAACCGGTGCGTGAACCGAGCCTCTCGAGCACGGGCACGGCCGCCAGCGGGTCGGGACAGCAGTTTACACCTACCGACAGGATGTCGTCGCCCGCCACGCTGTCGATAAACTGCTCTACAGATTGTCCCAGCATGTTCACGCCGTCGCCGTTAACGTTGGTGAAGCTGAGCATTATCGGAACGTTCCTGCCGGCCTTGCGTGCGGCGTTGCGTGCCGCCTCGACAGCCGCGCGGGCGTTCTCGATGTCGAAGATCGTCTCTATCAGTATCACGTCTACGCCGCCTTCAATCAGCGCCTCAGCCTGTTCGGCGTAGGCTTCGGTCAGCGTGCTGTAGCCGAATGCGTGCCATCCGGGCTGCGTAGTGTCGGTAGCCAGTGAGCAGGCCTTGTTCGTCGGCCCCATCGAACCGGCCACGAAGCGCGGCTTTTCGGGCGTCTTGGCCGTGTATTCGTCGGCCGCGCGCCGTGCCAGTCGGCATGCCTCAAGGTTCATTTCACGGCAATACTCCTCCAGACGGTAGTCGGCCATCGACACACGTTGGGCGTTGAACGTGTTTGTCTCGATGATGTCGGCGCCGGCGTCGAGGTACGTCCGGTGGATGTCAAGCACGATGTCGGGGCGTGTAAGGCTGAGCAGGTCGTTGCAGCCGAGCACGTCAACGGGGTGGTTGGCGAAGCGCTCGCCGCGGAAGTCTTGCTCAGACGGCCTCCTGGTTTGTATCATCGTGCCCATCGCGCCGTCGAGAATGAGCAGGCGCTCCCGGGCAATCTCCTTGAGGCTTGGCCTATCAGGCTCATTGGTTTTATTAGCCTTATTGGCCGAATTAGCCTGATGGGTCTTGTTGGAGAGGTCGGCGAACTTGCGCTCGGCCTCGTCTATTATTCTGTTTACGGCCTGGTCGTCGCTCAGGTCGTCAAGGTTTATGATTTGTCTGCTTGTCTGCTTGTCTGCTGAAGAACTTGTCTGCTTGTCCACTTGTCTGCTATCAGACTGGTATTCCTCGACTATGCGCATGGCTTTCTCCACCTCGTCCTCGTTGTGGAAGTCCATTTCCAGGTGCACGCCGTCGCCTCCGATGTTGTCAAGCAGCGGCCGCAGCTCGTCAAGCGTTACCCAGCAGGCCATTATGCTCTTGCCTGCGGCCAGGATTTTACGGTACAGGTCGTACCATTTAGGCGACCCTCCCTGAGGCTCTCCGACGCCCGGCGTCCACTGAATGGCGTTCAGCTCTTCTATCTCGAGCAGCGCCGGCAGGTGGTGCAGTGCGCCCACGCCGTCGAGATGGTACAGCGTGTAGTCAATCTTCTGGCACTGCTGGCGTATGAACGGCTGCACGAAGCGGCGGTAGTCGTCAACGCTTATCATCGTGGATATGTCGCTTTGCAGCTTACTCATCTTGCCCGGAGCCCACGACGAGAAGTAGCAGAAAGCCATCTCGTCGCCCTCGCGGATGATGTCGTACAGCTCGTCGAACACTTTGAAGTAGATGTCGTTAATCTGTTGCATCTGATGCTCCAGCACGTCGGGCTGTGTCACCGTGTCCATCAGCACTTTGTCGGTGCCTTTCAGGGCGGCAAGCACGTCCATGCCCTCCATCAGGTCGGGCATACCCACGTAGTAGTTGCCCTTCGCCTTCTCCTTGCACGCTTTCAGCAAAGCCTTGTGCAGCAGGTAGTTTGGGTGCTCGGGGTTAAATGTTATGTCGTCTTTGAACTGTGGGTCGGGGTGTATCCAGATGGTATCTTCGCCCCCTTCGAACACTCCTCCGAGTATTGCGGCCAGCGAGCCGGGGCCCAACTGCGTGTTGGCAACGGGAAGCATGTCGGCCTTAAGACAGCTGTGCGCCACGTACCAGTCAAGGTATTCGGCACGCCATTCGGGGTCGAACCATTTTTGGTTGAGGTCTTTCGGCGCTGGTGGCGCGGGCACGTCGGCGTGCGGTTTGACGCCTTCCTGGAAGTGTTCCCACATGTTCAGGATAATGCCTTTATGGTTCCACCAGTTTATGTATCGTTGTTTGGTCTCTTCAAGGTTAGTCTTCCACATATTTAATTATGAGTTAAGAATTAAGAAAATATGACTCTAGAAATTAAGAATTAAGAGTTAAGAATTAAGAAAATGTGCTTTGTTGGTTGTACATCCTCAAAGTCATATTTTCTTAATTCTTAATTCTTAACTCTTAATTCTTAACTTATATCTCCGTTCCTTTGAACGTTTCGTCTATCACGAGGTTTATGGTCTTCGTCAGGTCCATGTCGTCCGTGCAGTCAACCGGCTCCGGATAAACGGGTATTACGGCGCCTTCGCGAACGTAGACGGGCATTAACTCGAGCGGCACTTCAAGGTCTTTGAGCCACCGTCCGCCGTCAATGCGTTCGCCGGTGAAGAAGTTTACCCACTTGCCTTCAGGCAGATAGACGTCGCGCCGGCCCTCGCTGTTCATCACGGGAGCCACGAGGAAGTCGTCGCCGAAGTAGTACTCGTCGTCGATGTGCCAGCAAATCTTGTCCTCGGGGTGATGGAATATCAGCGCCTGGAGCACCGTAGAGCCGCCCATAGTCGCCTTTTCGCTTTCTCGAAGGATGTATGGTATGAGCTTGTAGCGCAGCTGCCACCACTTCTTTACTATCGGCGCGATGGCCGGATAGTGCCAAGGCTCGCGCTTGCTTGTGCCGTGGTAGCGTATGTGCGACGAGAATACGCCGAACTGTGTCCAGCGTACGTACACGTCGTCGCTGACCGGTGAGTTCATGAAGTTGGGCAAAGAGTGGAATCCCGGCACGTCGTGGCTCCAGAAAGCGAAGCCCGACAGACCGAAGTGAAGTCCTCCTTTGAGCGACCCGGCCATGCCGTCCCACGAGCTGCACGAGTCGCCTCCCCAGTGCAGAGGATACCTCTGGCAGCCCGCCCAGGCGGCTCTTGCCCAGATGATGCCGTCGCCCGTCACTTCTTTCGTTACCTCGTAGGCCGCCTTCTGGTAAAGCAGCGCGTAGAGGTTGTTGAGCAGTTCGGGCTTCATGTTCTTGTAAACGGCGTCCATGTGGATGTTTTCGCCGAAGTCGGTCTTTATCGCCGCCACGCCCATATTAAGCAAACGGCGCAGTAGGTTCTTGTACCACTCGGTCGCCTCGGGGCTTGTGAAGTCTATTGTGCCGGCATAGTCGAGCGCCGAGAAGTTCGAGCCTTCGCCCTGTTGCTGCTTAGTGAGGGTGCAGATGTAGTGGTTCTCGCGTGCCTCGGTTATCTGTTCGGCGTCCTCGGCGACGTAAGGCAGCTGCCAAAGTGTGACGCGGAAGCCCTTGTCCTTCAGTCCGCGGATGAACTTCTCGGGGTCGGGGAAGCGCTCTTCGTTGAACTTCCATTCGCACAGCCAGTCTGTCTTGAACCATCCTGTGTCAAGATGTATCACGTCACAGGGGTAATGTTCGCGCCTCATACGGTCGCAGATTTCGTCCACTTCGTCGGCGCTGAAGTATGTCATGCGGCTCATCCACACGCCGAAGCTCCACAACGGGGGCATTGACGGATAGCCCGTCAGGTCGCGGTAGCCGTGTATTATCTCCTCGAAAGAGTCGCCGCCGATGAGGAATACGTCAAGCATTGCCTGGCGGCTGAGGAACTGTACCGAGCGTGTTGACATCCCGGCGAGCGACAGTTTGCCGTGGGCGCAGGTGTGGTAGAACGCTCCGTACATGCGGCTTGACACGTAGAAAGGAATGTTTTTGTACGTGCGGCGGTTGTTTACGCCCTGTCCGTCCTGGTTCTTGAGGTAGAACGTCTGTCCGCTGAGGTCCATTTTCATGAAGCGTTCGCCCGTTCCGGCGAAGCATTCGTCGGCCTTGCACTCGAAAGACATCGTCGCGCGCTCCTTCTTTCCGTCAAGTTTGCAGAAGGCAAGGGGCAGCGCATCGTAGCGCGGAGGCGAGAAGTGGTCGTATGCCGCGAGACGTATCTCGCGTTGTCCGTCGGGGAACAGGCGCAGGTCAAGTGTCTCCTGCGGGTCCGGCAGCAGTGTGCTCCAGCGGTCGAGCACCGGCTCTTTCATGTTGATTTCAGCCCTCTTTACGCCGTCGGGGTCGGTTATTGTCCACGTGCCGTCGGCAAAAGATGCGCTCAGGGGCACTTTCCTGACCCTCTGGCTGAACTGGAGAATCTCCGATTCGTCGGTCATCTGCTCTTCGCCGAAGCCAATGAAGAGGCGCAATATCTTCGGTTCATACTGTCGTATAACCAATGTATATTCCTCTTTCGGTATTGAAGTGTCGGCTGCCATGTCGTTGGCGAGTACTTGTTTCTGGAAAGGAACGCTGACCAATATGTCGCCGTCGCGTTCGCTTACGGCCGTCGGCTTGTAGGCTTTCCACAGTGATTCGTCACGCCTAAGGTCGGTGTCGAAGTCGAGGAAATCGAACAGGTGGTAGTTTGTAGGTATCATATTTATTTTCAGTTAAAGGCAAATGATTTATTTATATGAATCAAGGAGTTATGCGGTTAAGGAGTTAAGACGACAGCCTTGGCGGCAAAATGATTCTTCATTATTCATTCTTAATTCTTAATTTACTTTCAAGTCAGGTCCCGGTTGGTTGTATCCTATGCGCCTTTCAGGCATGTCGTTGTCGTAAACGGTGAATCCGTCGGTAGCCTCGTCGAAGTAGATGCAGAAGGCACGTTCGTTCGTTGCGTACGGAGCATCTGCCGGCAGGCTTATGTGGTTGCCGCTGATGGTGGAGCCGGGCTGGTTAGACAGCGTGTATATTCCGCCCGCATCGTACAGCTGTCGGGCGTAGTTGCTCACGTCGTTGCCGGTTATGTGGTTGTCGCGCATGCCTGTTTCGAGAGCCGTCCAGCCCCATCCGAGGGCTATACCTGAATAATTGACGTTCGTAACACGGTTTTGTACTATGTTTGTTTGCTTAACATATCCTGCGCTGATGGCGGCGCAACCCCAGTCCTCGTTTGTCGCGTCGTCAATTACGTTGTTGCTTATCGTTATTTCCGAGCAGATATCCTGCGTTATGGCGGGCGAGTAGGGGAGGTGCGTCTCGAAGCCTTCCTCGCCGAAATATCCGGCCATCACGGCGGTGCCTCCAATGTCGTTGAAGGTGCAGCGCTCAATAGTCGAGCCGCTTACGGCATACTCAAGGTCGACGGCCGAGGCTCCTACGTGGGCGAAGCGGCAGCCGTTGAGCGTTATGCCTGAGGCAAACCGTGCCTTGAAGGCGGCCTCCGGGCGGGCTATCCACGCCTGGTTCTCGAGCGCGGCCTTGTGGGGCAGGCCCGGTTTGTCGAGTTTGTAGGCGTCAATCAGTCGGAATCCGCCCTGCAACGTCACGTGTCCTTCATTTAAGGGGCGTGTCCATGCGGCGTGCTCGAACGTCACGTTGTCGAAGCGTATGTGGCTTACGGGGCGCTCGCGTGTGCCGCTTATCTCGACGAGATTGTCCATAGCGGGCACGACGAAGTCCGTACCGGCCATGTCCTCGCCGTCTTTCGGATAGTAATATATTTGTCCCGAGGGATAGTCCTGGTACCATTCGCCCGGCTCGTCAACAAGTTCGAGGGCGTTGTTGAGGCTGAACGACGAGTTGCCTCGCTCTCCTCCGATTACCGGTTGAGGCCAGGGATGGGCAAATTCGAGGCGGCTTTCGGGCTCGTGAAACCACACCTTGGTCTGTCCGTTGCCCATATCCTTCATCTGCCTCACCCTTAGTATTGCCACGGCCCAGCGCTGGTGGACGAGCATTTCCAGCTGTCCTGCGCGGCTCAGGTCCGTCTCCGGCGTGGGTATCGTTATGCTTTCGTCAGTAGGGTTGAAGTCGGTCATGCGCTCCATTCGGTACTCGCCGAATTGCGTCGAGCGCAGAGCCTTGCGGCCGTCGGCGTACATCTGGCGTGCGTAAACGATTCGGTTGCCCTGCATCGGAGCGTCGCTTACCCACAGCCTGCCCCTTGCCTTGGCGGCAATCCGTGGGTCATCGTCCGCTTTGCGCCATCCCGTCACGCTTGTGCCGCCGCTTATTACGGCCGGCGTTGAGCCTTCGCCGCGTATCACGGTGGGCGAATCAGCCGTGCCGCTGTCTTCCGGACGGATGAACACGGGGCGGTCGAGGCGGTACGTTCCGCCGCGTAATATAATGTTAACGCCGCCCCGCAGCTTGTCGTCAAGTTCCAGTCGGCGCCATTCGCGGGCCATTCTAAGCGCGGCGTCGATGGTTTTCAGCGGTGCGGCAGACGTGCCCTGGGCCGCGTCGTTGCCATCGGTCGGCGATACGTAGATGTCGCCGGCAAATACGGAGGTGTGGCAGCATATTACGAATAATGCTGAGCAGATTATTTTTTTCATTTATGTTATTAGATTATTCTGTACGGCAAATATAGTGAAAGGTGAGCGCAATGGCAAGAAAAAAACAAAGTTTTTTAACTTGGCATTGCCGAACCTCATCCTATGTTCGCATGGCAAATATACGTAAAAGCGGTGATATTGCCAAATAGTCAGGCCTTTTTGTTGCCGCAGGCCGCGTTTCCGTACAGTCTGTCCTGCCCGTAGCGGCCGCGGAAGGCCGCCTTTCGGCTTGCGGAAAGCCGTCTTTTGTCATGCAAAAGGCCGTCTTTCGGGTGGTAAAAGACGGCCTTTTGGCAACTCGCTGGTTTTCAGCTATATAGCAGCTGGTGGCCGACGCCTGCCCGGAAGCCCGCAAGGTGTTCCGTAGCAAGTGCGCCATGCCGGTCAGAACTCTACGAGAATGCGGAACACCTTGCCCGGATTCTCGCTCCATTCCTTCATCGCCACGGCTGTGTCCTCCGGCTTCACGACGCGCGAAATGAACTTGTCCACCGGATACCGTCCAGTCTTTATGCAGTTGATGACTGCACGGAAGTCTGACGGCGTGGCGTTGCGCGAGCCCCTTATGTCGAGCTCTTTCTGTACGAACAGCTTTGTCTGGAACGACACCTCGCTCTTGGCGTAGCCTATGCAGGTCACGCATCCGGTGAAGCCTACCTCGTTGACGGCCATCACGTACGTGGCCGGACTGCCAACGGCCTCAATCACCACGTCGGCGCCAAGTCCGTCGGTTATCTCCTGTATGCGGGCGTGCACGTCCTCTGTCATGGTGTTCACCGTGTAGGTCGCTCCCGCCTGGCGGGCCAGTTCCAGCTTCTCGTCGTCGATGTCGGCTGCTATTACCGTGGCGCCGCGCAGCGAGGCCCACACTACTGCGCCCAGGCCTACCATTCCGCAGCCTATCACCATGACGAACGTACTGTCCGTAACGCCGGCACCGAGCGCCGGCCTTTCGATTTCGGCCACGCCGATTTCCAACGGCGCGGCAATACGTACTGCTTTCATTATTACGCTATGTTTATGTTTGATTCATGTTAGCGAAAAGCCGGCAAGTCATGCCGCGCTGTCCGTCCGGCGGCATCTGCGCCATCCGTAATACGCACAGAAAGCGAAGCATACCATCGGCACGAGGTAGGCGATGTGGTACATGTCCTCGTTGACGTGCATCACGTAAGCCGTAAACTGCGGCAGGCAGGCGTTGCCCACGATGGCCATCACGAGGAAGGCCGAGCCGCTCTTGGTCTGCGCCCCCAGGCCTTGCAGGGCCATGGAGAACTGCGTAGGGTATATGATTGACATGAAGAAGGACACGGCAAGCATGGCGTACAGGCCGACGTGGCCGCCGAATATGCAGATGACCACGCACAGCGCCATCAGCATGAGCGAATAGAACAGGAGCATGCGCTGCGGGCTGAACCGCACCATGAGCGCCGTGCCTACCCACCGCCCGACGAGAAACGCCAGCATGTAAAAGCCGAAAAACGTGGTGGCCGTGGCCTCGTCAAGGCCTGCGTAGACGCAGCAGTAGACGAGGAACAGGCTGTTGATGGCTGTCTGTCCGCCGTTGTAGAAGAACTGGGCGATGACGCCCCAACGCAGGTTGGGCTGTTTCAGGACGGAGAAGTCGATTAGTTTTTGCCTGCCATTGCCGCCCGGAGCGCCGTCGGCACCGTCCTGTTCGTCGGCAATCTTGGGGAATTTCGTCATCACGAATACCAGCGCCACTACCACGAGCAGCAGTCCGAGGGCGAGGTATGGCAGCCTCATGGCCTCCGTCTCGTGCTGTATGTATGCCTCCCAGCCGCCTTCGTAGCCGGCGGGAAGGGTGTCGCGGGTGTAGTTGTTGCCGCTAAGCACGAGCTTGCTGAGGAACATCGCGGATATGAACGCGCCCAGCCCGTTGAACGACTGGGCGAGGTTGAGCCTGCGCACCGCCGTGTCCGGACTGCCCAATACAGTGACGTAAGGGTTAGCCGCGGTCTCGAGGAAACACATACCTGTGGCTATGATGAAGAACACGCACAGGTAAACACCGTACGAGCCAACCATAGCGGCGGGGAAAAACATGAACCCGCCGAACGCCGCCAGCGACAGGCCGAACACTATTCCGGCCTTGTAGCTGTAACGCTTCATGAACATCGCTATCGGTATCGGGAATATGAAATAAGCCAGCTAGTAGGCGCTCTCGGTAAACGAGGCCTCGAAGGCGTTGAGCTCGCAAGTCTTCATGAGCTGCCTTATCATCGTAGGCAGAAGGATGCTGCTGATGGCCCATAGGAAGAACAGGCAGAATATGAGCGTCAGCGGCACTGCGTATTTGTTCTTTTTCATCTTTTGTGTCTTGTCTGTAAATGGTATTAGGTTGCTGTAAAGTCGCCGTCATTCGGACATGTTCTTCACGTAAGGCAGGTCGGGCAGCGCGCCGAACCCGTAGAAACGGCGTGCGTTCTCTCCGAGGAAGAGGGCTTTCTCCATGTCGGTAAGCCCGTCGGCCTTCAGTATGAAGTCATAAGACATCTTGTACGTGATGGCTGTTATAGTGCGCGGATAGTCCGACCCCCACATCAGCTTGTCGGCGCCGACAGTGTCGATGGCCTTCCTTATGGCGAGCACCGCCCCTTTGAAGGGGTAGAACTCGGCGTTGAACAGCCACGTTATGCCGCCTGACTCTATCATGACATTGTCGTTGAGGGCCAGCCTGAGCTGCCCTTCCCAGCCCGGAGCGGTCACCATTCCGAAGTGGCCTATGGCTATCTTGAGGCGCGGGCACTCCTGTATCACCTCCTCGATTTCCGCCGTCTGCATGTTGTCCTCGGCCAGGCAGACGGACAGTATCATGCCGTTGTCCTCCATATAATGGAACATGTCCATCATTTCCGGCGAGTTGAGCATTACACGCTTGCCGTCGGTTATGAGCCTGTGGCCCGGCACCGCCATGCCCTTGAAACCCCTGGCGCTGAGCGCCTTGGCCTCTTCGGCGGGCTTTCCGTTGAAATAATCGCACAGGCCGAACACCTCGAAGCGTTCGGGATACATGCGTTTAACCTCCGCGAGATAGTCGTTCTGCGGGCCGTCGATAAGCTCCTGCACCACCACTGCGCCTCCTACGCGGGCATAGTTCATGTTTGACAGGAATACTTCGGCCGTGTTACGCCCGTCGACCATGAACGGAGGGAGCATTTGCACTTCCTCGGTAAGGAAGAACGAGCGCCCGTCGTGCGTGGTGCGTATGGGCATGTTGTTCCACGATGTGTCCTGGCGCAGCCACAAATGTGAGTGCGCATCAATTATAGTCAGAGCCATGTGTCCTTGTTTTTGTTATCGTTGCGTGCCGCGGTATCAGGTGTTTGCCCATCTCACCCGCATTTGGTCGCCGATAATTTCCTGTACTTCCTTTACCAGTTCACTGTCCATAGTCTCGTTGACGTAGCCTATGTTCTTGAGCACGTTGTCGGGATTTGCCGAGCTGAAGAGCGTCGTTGCAATGCGAGGATTGCTTGTCGAGTATTGTACGGCGAGCTTCTCTATCGGGTAGTTCCTTGCCTCGCAGTGTTCGGCTGCGCGCCGGCATGCCTGCTTGAGTGATTCGGGGGCCGGGTGCCAGGCGGGAGCTCCGCGTCTCGACAGCAGCCCCATTGAGAACGGTGACGCGTTGACCACACCTACGCCGTTGGCCTCGAAGAAGTCGAGATAGTCCAACAGCATCTCGTCGTTGAGGCTGTAATGGCAGAAGTTGAGCACTGACTCGACCGTGCCGGACGGTACATGCTCGATTACCCATTTCAGGTTTTCGGGCTGAAGGTCGGTTATGCCGACATGTCCCACCACTCCCTTGTCGCGCAACGCGACGAGCGCGGGGAGCGTTTCGTTGACGATTTGGTTGAGGTCGGCGAACTCGACGTCGTGTACGTTGATAAGGTCGATGTAGTCAATGTTCAGCCGTTCCATGCTTTCGTACACGCTGTCGGTTACGCGCTTGGCCGAATAGTCCCAGTTGTTGACGCCGTCCTTGCCGTAACGCCCTACCTTCGTGGACAGGTAGTACTTGTCCCTCGGTATTTCCTTGAGGGCTTTCCCGAGCACTGTCTCGGCCTTGTAGTGGCCGTAGTAGGGAGATACGTCGATGAAGTTTATGCCGTTGTCGACGGCAGTGTGCACGGCACGTATGCCTTCCGCCTCGCGTATGTCGTGGAATACGCCGCCGAGCGACGACGCTCCGAATCCGAGGTTTACACACGCATGCCTGTTTTTCCTAATTCGTTGTAAACCATAGTATTAAAGATTATGTTTTAGATATATGACGAATTGCTGCCGGTTTTGTAACGGGTTGTGTCCGTATTTTTTTCGTTCCGGCAGCAATTACGTTATTGTGGTTAGTGTTTTTTCAAGGTATGTGTGTCCGTATGTTATTTTTTTGGCTTGCGGCGTGCCCATCCTTCCTCGCTGAAGTCGGGCTCTTCGCCTACCAGCCTGACGTCGTTGCCGCCTTTGTTGAAGAACTGTCGCCAGTCTTCGTTATTGCCGTTGTCCGCCTTTCCGTCGTTGCCTTTCCTGCCCTTGCGCTCCTTGCGCGGGGCGTTGGCGTCGTCGCGGCGGCGCGACTGCTTGCCCTTATCGCCGTATTTGTCGTCCTTGCGGCCGCCGCGGCGTGAGCCTGAGTTGCCTCTGTCGGCGTCGTTGCAGCGCACCTGGCGCCCTTTGTATGTAGTGCCGTCGAGGGCTCGCATGACCTTCTCGGCGTCTTTTTCGGGCACTTCGAAGTACGCCATCTTGCTCATCAGGTCGATGGCGCCTATCTCCTGGCGTCCTTCGCGCATGTTGCGGTTGACGAACTGCATCAGCTCGCCGGGGTAGAAGCCGTCGGCCTTGCCAAGGTTGATGAACAGGCGGCGGTAGCCGGCCTCTGCCTTGTGCGTGCGCTTGCGCTCGTCGCTGGTGCGCTCCTTCTTTTTCTTCTCGCCGCGCGCCGCGGGTTTCTCTATCTCGGGCGCGTCGGCGTAGTATGCCAGGAAGCGTCCGAACTCGAGGCTTACTATCTTCTTTATCACGTCTTCCTTGTCGATGAACTCGAAGTAGCGGTTGATGTCGGTCATGAAGGGCGCTATCTCCTCCTCGTTGACGTCGGTCTTGACTATCTGGTCCATCACCTTGTAGAGCTGTTTCTTGCATATCTCCTCGGCCGATGGAATGTCCGCCTGTACGAACTGCTTGCCGATGGTCTTCTCTATGGCGCGTATCTTCGACTTCTCGCGTGTGTGCACGATTGAGATTGACGTTCCCTTCTTGCCGGCGCGGCCTGTTCGTCCGCTGCGGTGGGTGTAGCTCTCGATGTCGTCGGGCAGTCCGTAGTTGATTACGTGTGTCAGGTCGTCGACGTCAAGTCCGCGCGCCGCCACGTCGGTGGCCACGAGCAGCTGCGTGAGGTGCTGGCGGAACTTCTGCATGGTGAGGTCGCGCTGTGCCTGCGAGAGGTCTCCGTGCAGCGACTCGGCGTTGTATCCGTCGTGTATGAGCTTGTCGGCCACCTCCTGCGTCTCGCGCTTCGTGCGGCAGAATATTATGGCGAATATCTTTGGGTAGTAGTCAACGATACGCTTCAGGGCGAGGTATTTGTCCTTGGCGTTGACCATATAATATATGTGGTTGACGTGCTCGGCGCCCTCGTTGCGGCTGCCCACTACTATCTCTTTCGGCTCGCGCAGGTAGTTGCGGGCTATTTTCTCTATCTCCTTGCTCATAGTTGCCGAGAAGAGCAGCGTGTTGCGGTCTTCGGGCACGCCCTCGAGTATCTCGTCAATGCTTTCTGAGAAGCCCATGTTTAGCATTTCGTCGGCCTCGTCGAGCACTACGTTCTTCACAGCCTCGAGCTTCGCGGCGCCGCGGTTCATCAGGTCGATGAGGCGTCCCGGGGTGGCCACGATGATTTGCGCGCCGTGCTTCAGGGCGCGGATCTGGTTCTCGATGGACGTTCCGCCGTAGACGGGCACTACGTTGATGCCGTCCATATACTTTGAAAAGTCTTTCAGGTCGTCGGCAATCTGGAGGCATAGCTCGCGCGTGGGGCTTAGCACGAGGGCCTGCGTCTGGCGTACGCGGGCGTCGGTGCGCTGCAGTACGGGTATGCCGAAGGCGGCCGTCTTGCCCGTGCCGGTCTGCGCCAGGGCTATTACGTCGTTCCTGTTACCGAGCAAATAGGGGATAACTTCTTCCTGTACGGGCATGGGCTGTTCAAAGCCCAGCTCCTCGATGGCGCGGCGAATCTCCTCGCTTACGCCTAATTCTTCAAATGTCTTCAATATAAAATAATTATGTGTGAAAAGCGGCTGGATGTTCCGGAGTGTGTAGCCTTCATCCGGACACATTCTCCGCCACGCTGCAAAGATAGTATAAAAAAACTTAAAAGCAAAACAAAAAGACGGAAAGTGAAAGAATTTCAGCGCTTGCCGTGTAACGGCTTGACTGTCAACGCTTTTGCCGTATGCCGCCTTTTAGTGCGTGAAAGGCGGCCTTTTGGCGTGCGATTGACGGCCTTTTAGTCTGCAAAAGACCGTCAATAACGCCTCGAATACATCTCAATCCATTTAACGAGATATCAAAACGGTTTCTTAGTTCCGTCCACCCGAACAGCCGATTAACCATGTACCGGATTTTGTCTGCGGTCCTGATAATTCTATAGCCGTCGTAATTGATGCGCGGAAAATGCGGATTTTCTTTTCCGATTATGCTAAAATCCATTAATAAGTGTATATTTTATAATTATTATCCGTCCACTTTTTCATCAAAGTATGCGTTTACTTAAAGTGTTGATAACAAGCGTTTTGCGTGACTTATGTCGCATGTATGTATCCACTTTTTATATTTGCGGGCTTTTTTTGTGCCGGCCTTTTAAATAAATTTGCCGTCGATAAACGTGAAAATACCTAAACAAAACCAAATCTTTTATCAATGAAACAATGTAAGTATTTTATCCTGACGTTGCTGGTATCACTGGTATCGCTCGCCGCGTCCGCGCAGGACTTCGTCTGCACGGGACAGATAGTCGACGACCAGGGAATGCCGGTAATCGGCGCTTCGGTGTTCCAGAAAGGAACTTCTAAAGGAGCTGTTTCTGACTTAGACGGAAACTTTAAGTTGCAAGTGCCCGAGGGCAGCGACATCACCGTCTCGTACATCGGTTACAAAAGCGTTGAGGCCAAGGCGGCTGCCAACATGCACATAGTGCTGCATGAGGACAACGCTACCCTCAACGAGCTCGTTGTTGTAGGTTACGGCGTGCAGAAGAAGAGCGTCGTGACCGCGTCAATAGCCAAGGTGGGCTCTGATGAGCTGGGCATGACGGCCCCCGTCCGCATGGACAACGCCCTCAAGGGCCTCGCCGCCGGCGTAACCGTAACATCGTCGTCAGGACAGCCCGGAGCGGCAGCGCAGATACGTGTGCGCGGTATCGGTACCATAAACGACTCCGACCCGCTCTACATCGTCGACGGAATGCCTATCGAGGGCGGCCTCGACTACGTCAACCCGAGCGACATCGAGAGTATAGAGGTGCTCAAGGACGCCGCGTCGGGCGCCATCTACGGTGCGCGCGCCGCCAACGGTGTGGTACTTGTCACAACCAAGAGCGGCAAGAAAGGCAAGGTGAAGGTCAACTATAACTTCTCTTACGGATGGCAGAGCAAGTGGCGCAAGCGCGACGTGCTCAACGCCACCGAGTACGCCGTGATGATGAACGAGGGATACATCAACGCCGGAATGGACATGCCCTATGCCGATCCTTACTCTTACGGCGAGGGCACCGACTGGCAGGACGAGCTGTTCTACGACAACGCTCCCGTGATGAATCACGACATAACTGTTAGCGGAGCGTCGGACAAGATTAACTATTACCTCTCGCTCGGGTACTACACCCAGGAAGGTATAATCGGCGGAAACTTCGACCGCTCCAACTATCAGCGCCTCTCACTGCGCAGCAACACCAAGTATAACGTCTTTGACGAGTCGAAGACGCGCAACTGGCTCAACAAGCTCGACGTCACCGTCAACCTGTCCTACGCCCGCGTTAAGTCGAAAGACATCGAGGTAAACTCGCAGTGGGGCTCGCCGCTCGGCTCTGCCCTGGCCCTCTCGCCGATACTTACCTCTACGCTTTCGGGGGCCGCTGCCGACGAGCAGGACGCTTATTACAGCAAGCAGCAGGAAGGTTATTACCGCCCGATATACGCTCCTAACGGCCAGCCTTACACCATTCCCGGCGCCGCGTACAACGAGATGGTCAACCCGATGATGGCCCTATCGCTGCCCGGAGCACAGAACTGGAGCCATAAGTTCGTGGCCAACTTTGCCGCCGAACTGCAGATATGGGACGGCCTGAAGTATCGAATATCCTACGGTGCCGACATGTCCTTCTGGGGCAACGAGGGCCACACCCTTACTTATTACCTGTCAGGCAACAACCGCTCGAACAAGACCGCGGCCAGCCAGGAGAGCGACCGCGGCACCGTATGGCAGATAGAGAACGTCCTGACATACGACAAGACCATCGGCGACCACACCTTCAACATCGTGCTCGGACAGTCGGCCATGAAGAACACGGGATGGACTCTCGGCGCAAGCCGCAACTATCTTATCGACGTTAACAAGCCTTACATCAACTTCGCGAGCGGACTTGCCGAGAACGGCGACCGCGACGGGTGGGGCGGACCGTCAAATCCGCACACGCTGTCGTCAATGTTCGCCCGTCTGAGCTACAACTACGCCGAGCGCTACATGCTCCAGGCTACGGTGCGCCGCGACGGTTCGAGCCGCTTCGGGTCGAACAACAAGTACGCCACCTTCCCGTCTTTCTCCCTTGGATGGAACGTCACCAACGAGCCCTACCTGCAGAAGATACGCCCGAGCTGGCTGTCAAACATGAAGGTACGCTTCAGCTGGGGTAAGAACGGTAACGAGAACATTGACGACTTCCGCTACATAGTGCTCACATCTACGGGCAACAACTACATATTCGGTAACGGCGAGAACGTCATAAACGGCGTTAAGCCCAACGGCCTCTCCAACCAAAACCTCAAGTGGGAGGAGTCCGTACAGACCGACATAGGCCTCGACCTGGGCTTCTTCAACAACGCCCTGACCTTCACCGTCGACTATTATAAGAAGACCACTGACGGCATGCTTATGACCATGGCCATACCTTCATATGTGGGAGAGACGCTCCCCATAGGCAACGTGGGCAAGATGGAGAACTCCGGAGTGGAGTTCGAGCTGGGATACAAGTTCAACATCGCCGACGCCACGTTCAACATCCGCGGCAACGCATCGTACCTTAAGAACAAGCTCATCAACCTCGGCAACGACACAGGTTTCGCCAACTACGACTCCTTCCAGCAGGTGGGCACCATCACGAGAGCCTCTAACGGCGAGCCTTTCCCGTACTTCTACGGACTCAAGACGGCCGGTATCTTCCAGACATGGGACGAGGTTAACTCTTACGTCAACGATGAAGGAGGCCTTATCCAGCCTGACGCCCAGCCCGGATACGTACGCTTCGTTGACGTCAACGGCGACGGACAGATAGACGACAACGACCGTACCAAGATAGGTAAGGGCATGCCCGACTGGACGTTCGGCTTCAACTTCACCGCCGCATGGCGCGGTTTCGACTTCGCGATGATGTGGCAAGGCACGGCCGGCAACGACGTATTCGACGCCACCAGGCGTATAGACATCCGCTCTACCAACCTCCCTTCATACATGCTCGACCGCTGGACAGGCCCCGGAACGTCAAACAAGTATCCCATGTTCATCGTCGGCGACTCGTCGGACAACTGGAAATCGTCCGACCTCTACGTCTACGACGGCTCTTACCTGCGCCTGAAGAACATCGAGCTGGGCTACACCCTGCCGCAGAGTCTTACCCAAAAGGTGTTCATCAACAGGCTGCGCCTGTACGTATCCGCCGAGAACCTCTTTACGTTCACCAAGTACCACGGCTTCGATCCGGAAATATCTTCCGGCGGAACGTCGCTTGGTGTCGACTACGGAGTTTACCCGCAGGCACGTGTATGGCGCGTAGGTTTCAACCTTGAATTTTAATATATGGTTATGAGTCAATGCGGTTGTAAGGCCGTGCGGTTGTAAGATATATCCCAAAACCTTAAAACCGCGGAGCCCGAATACCTTAAAACCGCAAAGCCTCAAGACCTCAAAACCGTAAAACCGAATAAACAATGAAAACAAACAAGATATTTGCGGGCCTGCTGCTGGCCGCGTCAGTGGTGAGCGTTGGTTGCAGCGACGACTTCCTCGAGGTCACTCCGCCGACGCAAAACCCGATAGAAGAATACTATACAACCGAGGAACACGTGTACGAGGCGCTGGTTGCCGCCTACGACCCTCTGCACTGGCCAGACTGGAACGGGTCGCAGTATAACCCTGTAAACATAATGAGCGACATCATGGCCGACGACATCTGGGTGGGCGGTTCCGACCGTACCGACAACCAGTTCTGGCACCTTATGATGAACTACGAGGCCAATCCGGAGAACTGTATGTCAGGACTTTGGACGTGCGAGTTCACCGGCATAAAGCGCTGTAACGACGTGCTGACCTACATAGGGTGGGCGGCCGACGACATAAGCGCCGAGAATCAGGCACTGTTCAACGCCCAGGCGCGAGTGCTCAGGGCGTATTACTACAACAACCTGTGGAAGTTCTGGGGCAACATACCTTTCTATATGGAGAACCTCGAGTTCCCGTATCTGGCCGAGCAGAGGACTGCCGACGAGGTGTATGACGCCGTGATAACCGACCTTGAGGACGTAATTGACGCCAACGTGTTGCCGATGAGGTGGGAGGACACCTCGTCAGAGGACAATGTGGGCAAGGTGTCGCAGGCCATGGCGTATATGCTTTACGCCGAGATGGTGATGTATCAGAACGACGACAGCCGCTATCAGAAGGCCTTGGGGTACATGCAGGACATCATCAGCTCAACGGAATACCAGCTCATGCGCCCGTATTCGGCCATCTTCGAGGAGACTGGCGAGTGGGGCTCGGAGTCTATTTTCGAGATTAACTACAAGTCGCAGAACGCCGTGCGCTCGTATAACGGCCCGTTGGTAGCCGGCGGAACGATACTTCCGCGCCTGATAACACCTTACGGATACTCGGCTAATGCGGGCGACACCGAGGGCATAGACCAGGGCTGGGGCTTCTGTCCGGTGCGCACCGAGACGTACGACATGTACGCCGAGGGCGACCAGAGGCGCGACGTGACCTGCTTCGACGCCAACGCCCACGGCACCTACGAGCACCGCTATCAGGACACGGGCTACTTCCTCGGCAAGTATATCGCTAAGACGGCCAACCTCGAAGGACAGCTGGCCGACGGCGACCTCAACTTCAACAACAACCTGCGCATATACCGTTATGCCGAGACTCTTCTCAATGCCGCCGAGCTTCTCGTGCGCACGGGAGGCGACACGGGGCTCGCGAGCCAGTACCTCAACGAGGTGCACGGCCGCTCGGGACTGACCGATACGGTTGACCCGACCATCGAGAACATCATCAACGAGCGCCGCCTCGAGTTCGTTGGCGAGGGCAAGCGCTACTGGGACCTCGTGCGTACGGGCATGGCCGCCACCACGCTGCGCCCCGACTCGTACGGCTACCGCACCAATACGTGGAGCGAAAGCAAGAAGTACCTGCCAATACCGCAGGCCGAGATTGACGCCGCGCAGGGCACGCTGACGCAGAACAATTATTAACCTTACACTAAAACGAACGTGAAATGAAAAAGCTAAAGTATTATATATACGGAGCGATAGGTGCCATGGCGCTGCCGCTTGCGCTGTCATCGTGCTCGCCCGACGACATCGACGGACTGAACGAGAACAACCTTCCTTTGGCAGAACAGACGCGTGTGACGGTTGACGTCGACCAGGAGACCAACCAGGTGACGTTCAACATGGAGGGCGACGGTATCTACCCGATATGGTACATGACGTGGGAGAGCGCCAACCCGTACTCCACCGTCAACGGATACACCAAGATTGTCAACAACGCCGGCGACTATGTGCTTAACTACCGCGTGGGCAACCGTAACGGCATGAGCCAGGGCATGGGCTCGGTAACGTTCCACATCGACAACTCGCTGGTTAACTTTGACATGTACCTGACAATGCTTTCGGGCAAGACATGGCGCATAGCAAGCGAGGAGGCGGGCCATCTCGGCTGTGGCGAATCCGGCACCGACGGACTCGGATGGTACTCGGCACAGCCCAACGAGAAGGAGGCCAACGGCATATATGATGACGAACTGACCTTCTCTTCGGACTATGCCTATACGTACAGTCCCGGCGAGGACGGGCTCGTGTTCGTCAACACGGGATGTACGGTAATGCCCGGCAACCCCGGCGACGGCAACGACTTCGACACCCAGGCCGAGCCGCAGACGGCCACTTTCCAGCTTGTCGGCGAGGGCGACGACGTCTACCTCGTGCTGCCGGCGGGCACGCTCTTCCCCTACATCTCGTGCGACAACCAGTATAACGACCCGCGCTTCCGCATAGAGAGCATTACGGGCTCGCGCCTCGTGCTCGTGTATGACGACGGCACGATAGCCTGGCACTACATACTTACGAGCCAGGAGGCTGGCGGGGGAACGTTCGACGGCTTCGACCCTGACAGCGAATACAACATGTTCAAGAACTGTACGTTCACAAATTCGTACTACTACGCGCCGGGCTGGACGCAGATAGCTGACCCCGTGATGACGCAGGACGGCAACTCGTTCACCTTCTCGCTGCCCGAGGCTACTTCGGAAACGTGGCAGGCACAGGCCCTGTTCCATACCGACATGACCACCGCCGCCACGTCAAACTACGACTTCAGCTGTAAGCTCATGTCGACGACTGACCACGGCAACGTAACCGTAAAGCTGTGTGATACGAACAACTCGGGCGTCTACTACTTCGAGGAGAAAGTGTCGCTCAAGGCCTACGAGGAGTACGTGTTCTACAAGAGCGACATGCCGGGTATCGACATTTCGCAGATTGACGTTGTATTCGACTTCGGCGGCAACGCTGCCAATACTGACGTAACGGTGAGCGACATTGTGCTGAAAGACCATGCCAACGACGACGGACGCACGCCTCCCGCCGTAGAGGAGGACGACACCCAGTACATCTACGACGCCGAGACCAACCTCTGGAAGACCCACGTTGACGATGGCGACAACTACACCGCGTCGTTCTACTACGCTCCCGGCTGGACACAGATAGCCGACCCGGCGTTCACCGGCACGGGCGGAACGTACACCGTAGCGCTGCCATCAGCCACCACCGACCAGTGGCAGGCGCAGGTAATGCTGACAACCGACATACCGGCTGAGGCCGACACGAAGTACGACTTCAGCTGCACGCTGATGTCCGACAAGGCGCTGCCGCGCGCAACGGTAAAGCTGACTGACAGCGCAGACGACAACAACTACCTCTGCCTTGAGACTCCGGCGCTCAGCCCTTATGAGGAATATGTGGTTAAGGTGCCGGCAGCCACGATGACCGTAGGCGCGGCAAGTGCGCTTAAGCTGGTGTTCGACTTCGGCGGCAACGCTGACAACACGAACATCACCATCAACAACATCGTATTGCAGAAAACGGTGGAGTAAAGAAGCATAGCATACCTGTTTCATTATAGCCCGTGGACCCGAGCTTTGCGAAAGACCGCTTTTCGGCCTGCAAAAGACGGCCTTTTACACGGTGGAAGACGGCAAACGGCAACGTGAAAGACGGCCTTCTGCAAAGCCTTGGGCCACAGGGCGTTACGTAACGGGTAAATGACATAATTGCAAAACGTAACTAAAAACCACAAAAGAAAATGAAGACAAAGATGATACTAAGCATGTTCCTGACCGCCGCCTTGTGCCTGACAGGGTGCAGCGACGACCGAGACACCACTTACGCGCCCGACAACCAGACGGTAGAGTTGTCGCAGACGGAGTTCAATCTCACGCCCGATGCCGGCACGTTCACCGTCAACGTCACCACCGACCGCGAGTTTGCGGCCTACACCAGCGACGACTGGCTGAGCGTGACGCCCGCCAACACCGTAAGCCATAGCGAGACCCTGACCGTAACCGTGCAGGAGAACGCCGACACGGAGGCACGCACCGGCTACGTAACCGTATTGTGCGGCGGCACGCGCAAGAGCGTTACCGTCAACCAGCAGGGCGTAGAGCCCGATGAGCCTGAGATAGTAGGACCCGAAGGCTACACCCTCGTGTGGAACGATGAGTTCAACGGCACGGAGCTCGGCGGCGACTGGACATACGAGATACAGGGTCCGGGCTGGGTCAACAACGAGCTGCAGAGCTACGTGAAGGATGAGGACGTGACCGTCGTGTCGGACGGTACGCTGAAGATAAACCTCATGCAGGACGGCGACGACGTCAAGTCGGCACGCCTCTACGCCGAGCGCAACACCGGCTGGCAGTACGGCTACATAGAGGCACGCATCAAGCTGCCAGAGGGTAAGGGCACATGGCCCGCGTTCTGGATGATGCCCGTCAACTATACCAGCTGGCCGGCCGACGGCGAGATAGACATCATGGAGCACGTGGGATATAACGCCAACGTAATCCATTCCACAATCCACTGCAACAAGTACAACAACACAGGCACGTCCATAGAGACGGCCAGCGTAAGCGTGCCCACGGCCACGTCGGACTTCCATACGTATGCCTGCGAGTGGACAGCGGAGAAGATGACCTTCTACGTTGACGGCCAGGAGCTGCTCACGTACGCCAACGACGGTACGGGCACTGACGCGTGGCCTTTCGATGCCCCGTTCTACGTTATCCTAAACCTTGCGTGGGGCGGCGACTGGGGTGGCCAGCAGGGCGTTGACGAGACCTGCCTGCCTGCCACGATGGAGGTTGACTACGTGCGCGTGTTCCAGAAACAGTAACCGTAGCTTGTTCAGTCAATATATAATGTAAAAAGGATGGAGGCGCCGTGAGGTAACGTGTGCTTTTCATCCTTTTTCATTTCCTTCGTGTCGTTTTTTTTTATATCTTTGCACAAGAAATACCATAAAAAACTAACCGAAATGAGAATACTTAAAGTTTTGGCATTGGTCTTCCTTCCCGCGCTATGCTCCGTTGGAGGGCATGCCCAGGCCCTGCCAGTCTACCTTGACGACACCAAACCGATGGAGGAACGTGTCGAGGACGCTTTAAGGCGCATGACGCTCGACGAGAAAATCGCCGTAATCCACGCCCAGAGCAAGTTTAGCTCGCCCGGCGTGGCACGTCTCGGCATACCCGAGTTCTGGACCGACGACGGCCCGCACGGCGTACGTCCCGACGTGCTTTGGGACGAGTGGATGCAGGCCGGACAGACTAACGACTCGTGCGTGGCATTCCCCGCGCTGACGTGTCTTGCCGCCACGTGGAACCCGCGGATGTCGCTCGTCTACGGCGTGGCGCTCGGCGAGGAGGCCCGCTACCGCAAGAAAGACATGATTCTTGGCCCGGGCGTCAACATCCTGCGCACCCCGCTCGGCGGACGCAACTTCGAGTACATGGGCGAAGACCCGTATCTCGCCTCGAGGATGGTGGTGCCGTACATCATCGGACTCCAGTCCAACGGCGTCAGCGCGTGCGTAAAGCACTTCGCACTGAACAACGACGAGGAGTACCGCCACCAGGTAAACGCCATCGTTGACGACCGCGCGCTGCACGAGATATACCTTCCAGCCTTCAAGGCGGCCGTGAAGGACGGCCACGCATGGGCCCTCATGGGCGGTTACAACCTGTACAAGGACCAGCACAACTGCCACAACCGCTACCTTCTTATGGACATACTGAAGGGCGACTGGGCGTTTGACGGCGTGGTAGTGAGCGACTGGGGCGGTACGCACGATACCCGCCAGGCCATCGAGAACGGCCTCGACTTGGAGTTCGGGACATGGACCGACGGCCTCGCCTTCGGCGCTTCCAACGCTTACGACAACTACTACATGGCACGTCCGTACCTTGAGCTCATCCGTAAGGGCGAATATACCACCAAGGAACTTGACGACAAGGTGCGCCGTGTGCTGCGCCTCTTCTACCGTACCACGATGAAGCGCCATCGCCGTCTTGGCTCGATGAACTCCGAGGCCCACTATGCTACGGCCCGCCGCATAGCCGGCGAGGGTATCGTTTTGCTCAAGAACGATGGCGGAGTGCTGCCTCTTGACACCACGAAGGCGCTCCGTGTGCTCGTGGTTGGCGAGAACGCGATCAAGATGATGACCGTGGGCGGCGGCAGCTCGTCGCTGAAGGTGCAGCGCGAGACCCTTCCGCTTGAGGGCATGCGCAGCCTGCTGGGCGACAAGATACGCGTGGAGTATGCCCGTGGATACGTAGGCGATACCACCGGCGAGTATAACGGGGTGGTAGCCAAGCAGAAACTCTATGACCCGCGCACTCCCGACGAGCTGATAGCCGAAGCCGTGGCGAAAGCCAAGGAGGCCGACTGCGTAGTGGTGTTCGGCGGACTTAACAAGAGCGACTACCAGGATGCGGAGGGCCACGACCGCAAGCAGTACGGCCTGCCGTACGGGCAGGACCGCCTGGTTGAGGCTTTGGCCGAGGCAAACAAGAACCTCGTGTTCGTCAACATATCAGGAAATCCCGTGGCCATGCCGTGGCTTGACAAGGTGGCGGCCGTAGTGCAGGGCTGGTTCCTGGGCTCTACGGCGGGCGAGGCGCTGGCCGACGTGCTTACGGGACGTGTCAACCCGTCGGGCAAGCTGCCGTACACATGGTGGCGGAGTCTTGACGACGTGCCGGCGCATAAGCTCGGTACGTATCCCGGAACATGGCGCGAAGACAAGAAGATAATAGACGAGGAATACAAGGAAGGCATATTCGTAGGCTACCGCTGGGTGGACAAGGAGAAGACGAAGACCCTCTTCGCGTTCGGCCACGGCCTGAGCTATACCTCCTTTAATATAGGTAAGGCCACGGCGGACAAGTCGTCGCTTAGCCTGGGCGACAGCATAACGTTCACCGTGCCGGTTACCAATACGGGCGCTAAGGCCGGCTCGGAGGTTGTGCAGCTGTACGTGCGCGACTGCAAGTCGTCGCTTGCGCGTCCCTATAAGGAGCTAAAGGCCTTCTCGAAAGTGAGCCTCGCGCCTGGCGAGACCAAGCAGGTGAGCCTGACGATAGGCCGCGACGCCCTCAGCTTCTACGACGACAAGGCCGGACAGTGGACGGCAGAGCCGGGACAGTTTGAGGCCCTTATCGGCAATGCCTCTGACAATATAACCCAGAAAGTGAAGTTTACTTTAATGTAATTTTACGTCAGGAGTTAGTGAATAATGGAGTCAATGAGTCAAGACGAATGCCTCGTTAAGTGGAGAATGGATAATGCAAAGTGAAGATTTTATTATGAAAAATACAGGTCTGCTTGCTTATTCTTGTTCATTTGGCAATGCATTCGTCATGACTCGTTGACTCCATTACTTCTTAACTCCTTTAACCTCATAGCACAAAACGATTATGAAACCAATGAAGAAAGCAATCTTTTCGGCTGCGCTTGGGCTTCTTTCGCTCTCCGCTACGGCGCAAGATGCAGCAATGGACAAGTTTGTCGACGACCTTATGTCGCGCATGACTCTCGAGGAGAAGATAGGCCAGCTCAACCTGCAGGTGGCCGGCGACATAACCACCGGCCAGGCCCAGGACACCCAGGTGGCCGGGCTTGTCAAGGCAGGCAAGATGGGTGGAGTGTTCAACCTGAAGGGAGTGGAGAAGATACGCGAGCTCCAGAAGATGGCCGTCGAGCAGAGCCGGATGGGCATTCCGCTGCTCGTGGGCATGGACGTAATCCATGGTTACGAGACGATATTCCCCATCCCGTTCGCCCTCTCGTGCTCGTGGAACATGGAGGCCGTTGAGGAGGCTGCCCGCATCGCGGCCAAGGAGGCTTCGGCCGACGGCATTAACTGGGTGTTCAGCCCGATGGTCGACATCTGCGTTGACGCCCGCTGGGGCCGCATATCCGAGGGTAACGGCGAGGATCCGTACCTTGGCTCGCAGATAGCCAGGGCCATGATACGCGGATACCAGGGCGACTATTCGAGCCGTGAGAACGTTATGGCCTGCCTGAAGCACTACGCGCTGTACGGCGCCGTTGAGGCCGGGCTGGACTATAACACCGTAGACATGAGCCGCCTGCGCATGTACAACCAGTATTTCCCGCCGTACAAGGCTGCCGTCGAGGAGGGTACGGGCAGCGTGATGTCGTCGTTCAACATCGTTGACGGCGTGCCCGCGACGGCTAACCGCTGGCTGCTCGACGACGTGCTGCGCAAGCAGTGGAAGTTTGACGGCTTCGTGGCTACCGACTATGGGTCGATAGGCGAGATGTTGCCGCACGGCGTCGGCGGTAACCTGAAACATGCCTCGGCCTTGGCGCTGACGGCAGGTACCGACATGGACATGTGCTCGATGGGCTTCATCGGCACGCTGGAAGAGTCGGTCAAGGACGGCACCGTGAGCGAGGAGGCCGTCAATACGGCCTGCCGCCGTGTGCTCGAGGCCAAGTATAAGCTGGGACTTTTCAAGGACCCGTACAAGTATTGCGACGTAAAGAGGCGCAAGACCGACATCTTCACTGCCGAAAACCGCGCGGCCGCGCGCCGCATAGCCGCCGAGACGTTCGTGCTGCTGAAGAACAAGGCGGGCCTTCTTCCGCTGAAGAAGCAGGGCAGGATAGCCCTCATAGGCCCGCTTGCCGACACCCGCGCCAACATGGCCGGCACGTGGTGCGTGGCTTATACGCCCGACAAGTACTCAACGCTGAAGGAGGGATTCGAGCGCGCCCTGAAGGGCAAGGCCGAGCTGCTGTATGCCCAGGGGTGCAACCTTATGGCCGACTCGGCGCGCCAGCGCGCGGCGGAGTTCGGCAAGACGATAGCCCGGGGCGACGATGCGCGGCTAAAGGCCGAGGCTATTGAGACGGCAAGGCAGGCCGACGTCATCGTGTGCGCCATGGGCGAGAGTGCCGACATGTCGGGCGAGTGCGCCAGCAGGAGCGACCTGCGCCTGCCCGACGTGCAGCGTGAGCTGCTCGCCGAGCTGGTAAAGCTGGGCAAGCCGGTGGTCATGCTCAATTTCTCGGGCCGTCCTACGGTGCTCACTTGGGAAGAGGCTAACGTCGACGCGATACTTAACGTATGGTTCGGAGGCAGCGAGGCGGCCGACGCCATCTGCGACGTTGTGTTCGGCGACGTGGCTCCGTCAGGTCGCCTCACGATGACTTTCCCGCGCGCTACGGGCCAGGTGCCGATGTATTATAACCACCTGAACACGGGACGCCCCGTGCCAGAGGGTACAAAGGACTTCCGCAAGTATGCCACCAACTGGCTCGACAACGTGAACGACCCGCTGTATCCCTTCGGCTACGGACTGACGTACACCACGTTCAGCTACGGCAAGCCGACGGTTACCGGTTCGGGCCGCACGTTCAAGGCTTCCGTCACCGTGACCAACACCGGCGGCAGGGACGCCGTAGAGGTTGTGCAGCTATACGTGCGCGACCCCGTGGCCTCCATTGCCCGCCCCGTAAAGGAGCTCAAGGGCTTCAGCCGCGTAACGCTCAAGGCTGGCGAGAGCCGCCAGGTGACGTTCGACATAACAGAGAAGGACCTGTCGTATTATGACGCCGAGGGGCGCTTGGTGTTCGAGCCGGGCGTGTTCAGCATAATGCTCGGCCACGACAGCTCGTCGCTACAGTCGGTGGACATCAACGCCGAGTAGGCTTGTGGCGTAACCTGCTGTTACCCAATATGTTGCAAAAGGCCGTCTTTCACTCTGCGAAAGGCGGCCTTTTGTCGTGTAAAACATGGCCTTTCGCGTTGCCGTTGACGGCATATCGGGTTCATCCGCAGTTCTGTTGGATAAAGATAAGATGCTGATATTCAAGTATT